>Ga0209092_10003439_pt1 | contig 13737 bp, 8 predicted proteins | sample FraStrMetagenome_FD_187446 | JGI IMG/M metagenome (GOLD analysis project Ga0209092, IMG submission 187446) | Marine eukaryotic phytoplankton communities from Arctic Ocean - Fram Strait ARC3M Metagenome (SPAdes) (version 2) | ecosystem: Environmental > Aquatic > Marine > Oceanic | place: Fram...
AAGACCTTGTCACCCATATTTGGTTAGGTTAGTAAAATTTTCTGGGTATACTTGTTGATTGGAGAGATTTCATTCATACTGACTTAGTTTTACGAACCCCTTGAAGGAAACGATGGCACATTTGACCTGAGCGGGAAAACACTTCCTCATGCAATATTCAATCTACCATTTCTTGAAGGGTTGTTTTTAGGTAAGTTAATTCTGTTTGTCAACAATTTGGGAAAGTGATTGGTATTGATCTTACATTAAGAAATGCTTAATTATATTAGGAGATAACGAATTGGTGGGGAACATTCCATCAGACATAGGAAGATCAAAAAGTGATTTGAAAATGTTATGGCTTCGTAAGTGGCAACCATTTAGCACATCAATTTGTATAAGTACATGAAAAATAAGCTCACAAGATTATACCTGTTCCTCCTTGAATACACAGAGGGCAATTCTATCACGGGGAGGATTCCAACACGTTTAGGTAATCTTCCTTTGAGAGAGTTAAATATTCGTAAGTCTATTTTAGTCACCTTGTAAACTTCTTAGTTTTGTTGTATTCATTCTATGTTCTTTGTAGATGGTAATTCATTAACAGGTTCGATACCATCTGAACTTGGAAAAATATCGAGATTAAGATTATTAAATCTTGGTAAGATTCAATGTTTTCATTGTAAACATGCTCAGATTCAATCAAATTTCATTTATTGCATCGTGGTTAAAATCATTTGACTTGAATACAGGCCAAAACTCTCTCACTGGGACAATACCAAGAGAACTGTTTGAAAATAATGACGAAAAAGGATCTGTTATCGGCAATCCATGTCGTATTTATCGTAATATTTTGAAAAAACTCCGACTGAACTGGGATTCGATGTTCTATTCACAAACTTTAAAAATCTCTTGGCAATCATTACAGATCCTCTCTTTACGTAAGTTGTCCAAAACATACCTGATTGAATCCATAAATATGATCATTTTGTATTGATTCGCTTGCTTCGACATTTTTATTGGGTAGATGAAAATCATTTGATTGGGTCGATTCCACCACAAATAACGAGCTTAAGCGAATTGGTGGAACTAAGTTTGGGTAAGTAGTAATATCGCAATAATATTCACTCTCAATATAATCATTTGTTTCTGACAAGAAGGATTAACTGCATTGAATCTTTCAGCTGACAATAAATTCATAGGAGATCTACCGTCAAAAATCGGATTAATGAAACAGTTGAAAATTCTTGATGTTCGTGAGTATTTTTTTCATCCGTTTTTGTCATATAGATTAAGTATACATAAATGGTGCCAAGATAATCATAACACTATTCACTCTTTCTTGGTTGAATCATAGATGACAATAAATTTTCAGGATTGATTCCCGAAAGTATTGGAGATCTGCGCAACTTAAAAGTGCTAAACTTATGTAAGTTCCGGATCTAATCATTCTGAAATTACTCGAAATCTGGCATTAAAATGCTTATTTCCGTGAAAATTGAACAAAGATAATAATCGATTGGAGAAGACAATACCAACAAGTATAGGATTATTAAGACTATTGAAAGAACTTATTCTAGGTGAGCAAGTGCGATACAATGCTTTACTAGATTTTGCATGGATTCACATGCACCTCATGTATTCTTCAATTCCAAATTAATATAGACAATAATAGATTGTCCGGTCCTATACCAACTGAAATTGGAGAATTAGGAAAACCAGATTTTCTTTCGTTTTGTGAGTATAAGTTCGATTTAGAAAACATAAGTTCATAATGAAAAACTCACAATAGTGCCTTTTGATTCTTGACAGCTGGCAATATGATGAGAGGACAGATTCCAACAGAAATAGGAAACCTAGATTCATTGAAAAATCTTGATATTCGTAAGTTTATCGAAATGTAAATATTCCATATCGATCAATTTTGCTTCATATTAAATCTTGTCTTATGATATAAAATGCACTCGGCCGATAGGAGATTACTCTGTTGTGGATCAAAACGAAAACAAAAACAAAGAGGTTGCAGGAGAACTTCCAAGCGAGCTTGGAAACTTAAGAAATTGGAAATATGTAGTTTTCAGTAAGTGATACTGTGTTTTGTTAAGATATTTTGGGGATAATTGGAGTGAATTGACGCTTGAATCATTTATCATGAAGGAGGAAATGGATTGGAAGGATCAATACCTTCAGAGATGGGGAAACTCGTCGCTGCAGAAGCTATCTGGTTAAGTAAGTAGTTTTACAATCATTCTCGTTCTCGCGCACATTTTTATTTTGATCCGTTTTGACTAATACCTCAAATAGAAAATCAAGGTTTATCGAGTTCAATTCCAACCAGCCTAGGAAATTTAAGAACTTTATCGCTGCTTTATTTAAGTAAGTCTTATTTCATCATCCTCTACATTTTGCACATTATATATTTTTAATGTATAGTAAACACTTCATTGCGACAGAGAATAATTCATTAGACGGTAAAATGCCAGCTTCAATAGGAATCTTGGAAAATCTCGAGACTATCGATTTAAGTAAGTGACTTTCTTCTGTTCGAAGAAAATGGAAATGAAATCTTGAATTTCGGAATATGAAGTTTAACACCATGTACTATTATTGCAGCTGATAATAGTCTCACAGGAGAAGTGCCTGAAGAATTTACGAAGCTTACTCGATTGAATCACATCAACATCGGTAAGAAAACTTGCTTTAGAAACTGTTTTAATGCAGCTTCAAGAGTTATTGACCTTGTTGTTTGTTTCACATAAATTCGGATGTAATTATAGGTAATAACAGAATGAATGGAGATGTTTTTTCTCGTCTTAAGCTAGCATCTGGAAATCAGAAACAAGCATTGCCAATAAAATATCTCAATATTGGTAAGACGAAGTTATGCTTTCGCTCTCAAAAGGATTTTCAATTTTTTGTCAATGATTTTTCTCGTTTTTACCATGTAGAAAAAAATTCATTTACTGGAGTTTTCCCTACAGAATTAGGAAGATTTTCTCAAGTGAGATCTTTTAATGCTGCTTCGAATAATCTTGAGGGAACATTACCACCTGAAATCGGAGATTTGACAGAATTATTCAACTTTGATTTAGGTGAGATTGTGGTCAGAAATAACATATTATGCAATAAATAGTTTAATGTATCATAACACATTCAATTTATTTAGGCTCAAACAAATTATCAGGATCATTACCATCAGAATTTGGACAAATCGAAACTTTGGAAGATATTGAACTAAGTGGTAATATTCTGATAGGATCTATCCCAACTGAGTTTGGTCTAGTCAAAACTTTGAAATCGATTAATTTTGGTAAGCACATTGAAACTCAAGATACACTGGGTGCTTGAAAAATCTTCGGTACTCATAATATACTCTTAGGTTCAAATGACTTGACAGGGCCTATCCCTTCAGAATTTGGGAATATCGAGTTTTTGAAAGGCATCGGACTTGGAGATAACTCTTTGACGGGTTCAATACCATCCGAGTTTGGTCTCATAGACGATTTGGAAAGAATTGATCTTGGTGAGAATTTTCTTTTCATATCCCTTGTCATAATGAGGATTTAAACATTGTAAAGGTCTGATATCCATTTAATTTTTAATATTTAGGTAATAATGCTTTGACAGGATCCATTCCATCGGAATTTGGAGAAATCGAAATATTAGAAGATATTCGACTGGGGTCCAATGCACTAATTGGTCCAATTCCTTCTGAGTTTGGTCTCATCATTGGATTACAAAGTATTGATCTCGGTAAGAAAAGCTGGTGTTAATATTCCTGGCATTGATATTATATATGTTAATTTACACTGCTGTTATCGTAATCATATCTTAGGAAACAATGCACTGACGGGATCAATTCCTGTTGAATTAGGAGACCTCAACTTTCTTACGCAGATTAAACTAGGTAAGTTCAAAATCATTTGAAGTACAGTTATTTTTCTTTAGTCCTTTACGATTAATATTCTATTTTTGTAGGGAATAATGAATTGATAGGTACCATTCCATCGGAGCTTGCATTGCTTCATCTACTAATATTCTTGGATTTGTGTAAGTGATTTCTATGAAATGAGCTTATAATATGTTATGCTCTCAAAAGCAACTCATTCATCGGACTTTCTTCTTTAGCAAATAATCATCTCACTGGAGATGTACCGAATGAGTTTGAAGATCTTGAGAATTTGGAGTTTCTCGATATAGGTGAGCTCATACAAATATTTTTTTATTGTTCTTAAAAAGTGTTTGCAGCATTACTAGTCTTTGGCATTTGTTTTAAATAGGGGGGACTGATGTGACTCCTCAGAGATTCATGTGTAGTCTTCATTCCTTAGAGGAAGATATAAGTGTTATTCTTGATTGCTCTAATTATTGTGGCACTGTAGATGAAGAATGTAACAGTGAGAGTTTAAGAGGGGCAACATGCTTGGATGTTGGTTGCAGTGAGTTTGGCATCCCACAATGTACAAGTAATTGTAGGTTGGACTTTTCAACCTGCGATGTGAGTGATGGCAAAATATCATTTCGATTCGATTTGCAAACGGTTGATAGAGCACATGAAACCAGGTGGGAAATAAGGGATGACTCAACTTCTTTATGGAGTTATGATGGGTCATATAGAAACTATGATGCTTTTATCACTGAATTTCGCTGTCTTAGAGAAGGATGCTACATATTTGAACTATTTGATGAGGGCAATGATGGAATCTGTTGCGGTACAGACGGTCTTAAGTTCGGAAATTATTCTGTTTTTATAAATGAAGAGCCTATAACGGATACTCAACCCAATTTTGGATCCTCCACAACGCACAATATTGGAAACTGTACATTACTGCCCTTAAAACCAACAGAGATGCCATCCCAACTACCATCATCGATGCCTTCGCAAATACTTTCGGAGAACCCTTCAAATATACCATCCGAATATGCTTCCCAAATACCTTCCAAAGAATTATCCTTGCACCCATCTCAGAAACCATCGTCTATTCCATCCATGATCCCAACTGAAGACATGGATCCTATTTATATAGCATCGTCGTATGATTCTCAGTGTAGACCTCTATTTTTTAGAGTGTCTGATAATACATGGAGTGGAAAGTTTTCCACAAATAATGAAATTGGTGTTTCTGGCGGTGGCTGGAATTATGTGCATGCGGAACTAACTTCCAGAATCCTCGATGACGAAGAAACTTTTACCATAGTTGGAGATAAAAGCCAAGTAGGCGCCGGTTTGTGTATTGATTCTTGCAATCTTGAATCGAATTTTGGAATTAGGTTTCGTTATAATTGTGTTGGATTTTATGGTAATAGGGCTGAATTATTAGCTGCAGATAGCAACGATGTTGAATACACTGTTCCTGTTGATAAACCAGATTCAAACACACAGGGATTTACCTATGATCGCGCGAATAATTGTGTAACGCATATTGGCTCTGCAAGTCAGACGTGTACTGCACTACCCGCTCACTTCAATGGGAATCCTGTGAGAGCCATAGGTCAAGTTTGGAATAGTGCATCAGCAATTGTATCCAGTAATAGACGTATGGTTCAGGTTCCGTCATATAACTCAACATCATGGAATTCTCAATGCAGGGAGATCGAATTTAGAATTTCTGAGAACACATGGAAGGGGAGATGGTCCAATAGCACTCAAATTGGAATCACGAATAGACCAGCAGACAAAACTCATATTGAGCTAACTTCTAGAAGACTTAATGATGGTGAGGTGATTTCCGTAGTTGGAAGTTCTGAGTTTGTGGGCATTGGCTTGTGCATTGATTCTTGCGCCCTTGAATCAAATTATCGTATCAAGGGAGAATACAATTGTGTTGGATTTTTTGGAAACGATACTGTTATGTGGGCTACGCATTTATCTGGCTCGGAATATTCTGTTTCTGTTGTAAATAAACCTAGCAAAATTCAGGGTTTCTCGTACGATCATGTAAATAGTTGTATTACTCACATTGATGCAATCAATGGGTCCTGTACTTCTCTTCCATCCCATTTCGATGGGCAACCCGTCCGTGCCATAGTCCAAGTATGGAATAACACATTTGCAGACATCGTATAACTTTGATGGGAAAGAAGGTGAGCTGCTAGGCAGAAGTGACCAACCTTGCTCATTTCTAATACATTTTAAAGTAAAACTATTATAGAAATAAACTTCTTTGTGTCATGATGAAAAACACATCTTATATATATACATATTTAACCTGCAACCTCTTCATTTTCTATGAATGCGTTTGTTCCTTTAGCATTCACATGTAAAAATGCACAAGAGCGATCGCGTTTACAGTTCCCTAGATGAAATGCCATGCAGTGTTGAGAGTGATTCCCAAACTTCCAAGCTTCCAACTGTTTATCTCTAGTCAAAATTCTTAATCTTTTGATAGTGTCTACCGTAGGTATTGCCACACCTTGACGCAAATAAAACTCTAAATCACTTTTCCCTTCACGTTTAGCTTTGCGAATCATTCTCGCCTCATACGATTTTCGTTTACCTTCTTCAATACGTTTACGTTGCAGTGCAAGTTCATCCTTTTTTTGCTTTTCCTTATCAAATTGAAAGGAATCAGGATACTTACGGTATTTTTCCATTTTGGAAAGCACGTTTTCAAGGTCTCTTGTAGTTTTGCTCCCTACACATTCTTCCATAAGCTGATACGATTTCAACAAGTCACGACAAATCCGCCGGGTATGAAATATTTGGGTGCGAATGGTCGCGGGATACACTTTAGTGAGATTCAAATACTCTAGAGCTAGTTTTACGTCATCTGATGCTGAATCATATAAGCTTTGTAACGGAATTGATCTAGTAAGGGTTTGGGATTGAGAAGATATTCCTTTATTGTGTGTTTTGTCGACCAATTCCTTGGATTTCCCCTTTCGTACAATCATTTGCTCTAATTTCAACAGATCACTCTTGATCGTGACTTTATTAGCTAATTTAGCTTTTTGCTCTTCGTTAATACAATCTTCAGTTTCACTTTTCAAAACTGTATCTTCAATTTTTTCAATCTCTCGCATCTTTTTCATTAGTTTTCTTTTTTTCTTCATGTGTTGGATGTTGTCTTTTTCATCTTCCAATTCTAGAACAGAATCTTTCGACTTGGAAGGTAAAGCAATATTAATGATGTCTACATTTTCTCTATCTTCTGGTGATCCTAGTTGAGGCAAAAATAATGCAGGGTTGTCCAGGATTCCCTCTGCGCTCATCACGCCATCTGCATTTGTAAAATCTAAGTTTTCTTCCACATCCTGATAAGTGATTATGTTTCCATTTGCAATGATAGGAATATCAGTGACAACTTGCTTAATCTTCAAAACTTGATCCAAAAGTGCAGGCCCATCCCTTGCCCCTGAGCCTTTGCGCTCGTGACTTGCTCTATACCTAGCATGTATGGCAACCAAACTAGCGCCAGCATCTCGTAATTGTTTCACCAATAAAATCGTTTTTTCCAAAGTATCAAGTAATCTAATTTTGACAAAGATAGGTATTCTTACAGCTTCATTACCTGCCTTCACAATATCTACAATCAATTCGCGGTCTTTCTCATCGAGTAAATAACTGCCAAAATGACCAATATATGCAGTTCTCTGAGGGCAACCTAAATTCAGATCGATAGCATCACATTGATGTTCCACCATCTTTGCTGCTTTGGCAAAAGTTTTCGGATTATTTGCCGAGAAGTGTACTACCAAAGGTCGATCTTGAGGAGTCGTTTGTAGTTCAGTGGAACGATAGGAGGAAGATTCCACAAATGAAACAGATGAAATCATGGGAGTATAAGCAACTTGGGCCCCGTACTTTCGACAAAGTAGACGAAAAGGAAGTTCCGAGGCCCCCACCATCGGAGCTAAAATATATTTGTACGGAAATGGGATAACTTTCTGTAGATTATTTTTATAGCATTTGTTTCGGGTTGATTGAAGTGATGTTGTTGAAGGTAAAACTGATGTTGTCTTACAGGTTCGAGGGTGTTGTTCATTATCATTCTCGAAATGTCGTTTGCGTTTCCGAGAACCCTTTTCATTCTCCTCTTTTTTGCTTCTCTTTTCTTTCTTTGTTTTCTTTGCTTTCTTTTCTTTTTTAGCCTTTTTATCTTTTTTGCTCATTGCCCTTTCAGTGTGAGTGAATCTGTTCCTATCTTTGGATATTTATTCAATGGACACGAAAAAATGACTTGATTGTCATGATCGAGTGGATAAAATCTCTTCAAGAAATTGCTTCTCTACTATTTCTCATAGCAGTGTACAGAACTTTACATACTACCATACAAAGTATCTCTAACATTCTTATTTCTACCTGCATACGTTTGTTGACAGTGGAATAAAAATTATTTTTATATTCATTCGTGCTTGGAATAACAAATGAATAGAAGAGACCCTGAAAAACATAACGAGACCTTTTTCCTATTTCTTGAATGGAGAAATGAATCAAGGTTGTGATCCAATTTCTCTGTCGCAAACTTATGGAAAAAATACGCTATGATTTAATAATCATTGCTTGTTTTTTAAACACAAGAACTTCAACTTTGTGAACATTCAATTTTTTCTTTCCAACTAGTACATTGAATACATGCAATAGCTTATTGTCTTACATAAAGATGTAACAAATTCAATTCACCTTGCTAACGCCCTCTAGACTCTTTGATGCATTGCTGCACTGAAGTTATGTGCAGAAGTCATGACACGCTAGAACTAAGAGTAAATTTCGTGGAAAAATTTCTAGTAGTCGTGCGTTGCTGTTCATTTATCAAAATAAATTCTTGCTCAAATATATTTGCTTTTAGTCTAAGCTATCCCCACTGTTGGTGTTCTTTTCCAAAGCCATAAAAAGAACTATTTTTCCTTTAAGATGCTCTTACACATAAAATTCTATGGAATCTTGAATTCGTTATTGCAACCTTTTTAGATCAAGTTACTACAATATGCTATGCCGTTTATAACATAATTCAAGTATATTCTTTTCTCATGTTATCTTAAAGCAGTTTTTGTGCAAAAATATGATTCAATACAAGAAGTAAAATTTTTAAGCCCATTATGAATCATACGTATGTTCTCCATCTGATTTGAATATACAATAAAGCTTCAGTAAATTTTTTATTTGCATTTGATGTTTTCATGAAAGTTGCGGCAGGTAAAAAACTCTTGGACTCGTGTGGTAAAGGTTATTGACGTGCCCACTATCAGTCCGAAATATTAAAATTTGTTTAACAAACATCATTACCGTACCTTCATATTTTTTTATGTTGTATATTTTGTTTAAGAAGCATACGTAATTTATAAATCCTTCTGCAAACAATTCTGAGTATGTAAAGCTTTGATATTCGAGTGTCATCCTTTGAACATCAAGTAATCCAAACAGATGTCGAGCAACAAATTCGGCTCTGTCGTTTCGGTTCCCGTAAATCTAAATTTTAAATAGACTATAACGAACGCAGAACAGCCATCTTTTTTCTAAGTAATTACTTCGCTGATCATGATTGGAATCGAAGCAGAACCTATCTGCTAAATAATGAGAACTCACAGATAAATAGTTGTGGTATACTTTTTACATGCTTAGAAAGCAATGTAAGAAATGCTTCGACCACCATCATATGAAAAAAATGACGACAATCCCATGAAAAAGTATCATAGGCTGCTTCTGCTAAAAAGAATTGATACGATATAAAGTCCAGTATGTTTGTAAGTCTCAGAAGATGACTCCGGCCTGCGAAAAGCCAATCGAGAAAATGCATGTGCAGAAATGGAACATACGGAACTTGGTTACCGTTGTGCTGTCACTTAATTGAATCAATATTCTACGAGCAGGTCCCGTATCAATTTTAGTGATTGCTCCATTCATGATGGCTTTTACATAAATAATACGACAATTTTATGTAGAAGGATTCTGTTACAGAATTCTTACGTAGAGTCCGTCACGAGTTACGGAGCTCTTTTTGTTCGAAAGTGATTGATTATGTTCTGTGAAGATCTGAATTCTTCACAAAATTTAAAAACCAGTGTTTCTCAAAAGATACATATTCAAATTTCAATTTCTACATTTTGATACAGCTCCAATGAAGCCATCTAACCTAGCTTTATCATCTCTCCTTATCGTGTCATATCCTAGCACATCAGCATTCACCCCACCAACATTCGTGACTTCTTCCAATTCTCTTGATTTTTTCGCGCCATCTACTTCCCATATTTATCCAACAATATCATCTTCTTCTACTTCGTCTTCTCTCTCTGCCTACCTAGGACAGGATTTCAACGCTTCTCCTTCCTTTTCACATGGAAATGACGGAAGCAGCAATGATGAAACCGCTTACGTTCAAAAGATGTCACCTGAAGCACGTCGTGAAAATCTAATAGTAATGAAACAGATTTTCAAACATGATTTGGCTGATCTTCAACGCAGGAGAGATTACTCTGGATGGGTTGAAGCTAAGAAAGACCTTAAAAAGAGGCAGGCAGCCGACCCTTGGTTCGCTTTAAATGATATGTTGAAAGAGGCTGTGCAAGTGGATGAGATGGAAGAAGCCGGCAGGATTCAACAGTTGATTGAGCAAGTAAGTTTTATTAAAAAATTCTCTGATTTTCAATTTGTACGAGAGATCACTTTTCTAATATTTGAATGTCATTTTTCGAACGCTAGGTAGGAGGTCCACCCCCTGGTGTCAAGCCATCCAGAGAATATGCGTTACTCAACGATATATATGGAAATGAAATGTCTCTTTCTCGAGCAGAATCCATTGCTAAAATGGAGCAAACTAAGAAGAATGCTCAAGTCTGGAAACGTATGATGGCAGAACGTAAAGCCAATTTAGAAGCTGAAGAGGAGGAATACTGGAAAGATCCTCTACGGGAGGAGAAGGAAGCAAAGAAGCGAAGGGAACGAACTATGGGTAAAATTTACGGGGAAATTGAAGAAAAGAGGAAAAAAATGGAAGCCAAAGCCAAAGAAATCAAAGAGAAGTATAAAGATCAAATGGAGCAATACAAAATGCAGAGTCCATTAGAAAAAGCACTGACTGAAACAAAGAGAGTATTGGATGAAAGGAAGATTCAAGAATTAGAGTCTTCTACAAGTGCTTCTTCTCAAGAAGTATCGTATTCTGAAAATGGTCGCCCTCGTCTCCCTGGAGATAGAGATGTGACAATGGGAAAAATTGAAGAGGAAGTATTTGAAACCTCTGATGTTGTCACAGACAATGTTCGTATTCAAGTAGAATCATCTTACAGTCCAGAGCAATCAGATCCTGCTATGCGCAAACATTGTTTCAAATATACCATCAAAATTACCAATTTGAGCGTAACTGACGAAATTCAATTAACCAGTCGTAAATTTGAGATCCAAACTGTAGGAATGAGCAGGAAAGATATCGTCCAAGGCGATGGTGTAACTGGAAGACAGCCAATATTGAAACCTGGTGAAATGTTTCAATACAGTTCAACTGCGCCCTTGAGTGTACGTCCTATTGGGACTACTATTGTTGCTGCAAGGATGAGTGGAAGTTACATGTACCAAATCCTTTCAAATAATGTTCCTGAGGAAAGAGATGCGGAGCTTGGAAAATTCCATTTCATTTTCCCAGAAACGCAATGGGTACAACCCGTAGATCATGATGATTACGATGGTGAAGAATAAACGACAGGAATACAAACTTTACATACTCAATTAGGTGAATTCATATGTTGCAGTATGAAGAAAAACAAACGAAGAGCAAAAAAATAAAGGATCTTTTTATAATTATGAAATAAACAACTGCCTAAATAAGCTCCTTTTTCTTAATTTTCATTATGAACATTTGCATTTAGAAAGTCTACGGATTTGATGAGGTACAGTTTTTTCAAAGATGTTACATCACAATACTGGAGGTGTTTTGTTACTTTTTATTATATTATTCCGATGCATTTTGTGAACTCGATTCAGGACCGTTTACACCATAGCAGATGTCGTATCCCTATACAGATTAACTCCATCACACATGGTGTGATAATCTAACCCTAACCCTAACCCTAACTATTTCAATACAGAATTTACAAAAATGAGAATTTGTTGTACATGCAAATCTGGACTGAGTTATTTTCAAAGGTTTCAAGTCGAAAGCTTTTTAATTAATTTTTTTGGTTGGTACACTACTGAATTATTTCATATAAATCCATCGGTGGCCGTGTGTCATCAAGTTCATATGATTTTGTTATTACTGTTAAAAAAAATTCATCCCTTGGAGCTTTCGTCCAGCCTTTTTTCCATGTTGATATACAATAAATGAAAACTATTGCTGCCTCAATACAAGCGTAATATACTGGGACAGAAAGAGCCCGCGATAAGTCCGAGCCCTTGAAAAGATATATCACAATTGAAATAGCAAACCCAATATTCTGATAGCAGCATTCGATAGCGACAGTCCTGGGGATAATTATTCTTTTTTGTTGAGTAATAATTGATTGGAGATTGTTCACGAAAAAAATATAGACTTACACTCTTTCTGGTTTAGATAAGTCACTGTACTTCGATATCGCATTTGATGTTATGAGAGCGAAAATAGGAGTAAAGGCAGCACCTAAAAAAAAGAGCAATGGTTTATTGCAGAGATCTGATTCTTCTTGATTTGTCAACACAGAAAAAGAAAAGACAACCATAAAAATTCCAGATAAATTCCCCAGCTTAAAAGATAGAGAAAGATAAAGAGATGTTACTTTACGTGTAATTCATAAAATTCTGGAAATAAAATAAGATAGTGACTTACTGCGTATGCATAATATCTGAATTCTTGTGAATCTGTAGCAGCTGAATAGCAAAGTCCCAAAAGAAAAGCCGACAAAATGACTGAAATTGATAAAAAAAATGCACTCCAATCAATATCATGTAACATATTAATACCATATGTGAGCGATCCATAGAGCAATAGGTTTAACGGTAACACCACTAGTGCTATCAGTGTTGATATGAATGTCATAGTTACGGATAATCCCAAGTCTCCATTAAATAAGGATGTCCACCTATAAAGAAACAAATGTAAATATTAGAAAGAAATTGTTTTTGTTCCCTCTAAACGATGTATTGATTTACTTACCAATTCGAAAAAAATCCCCCTGGGCTTGTCGTTATGGTTAGAAGTGGTATGCCTAAGGCTTTATCCAAGCCTAAAATATTCACAGTGGCAAATCCAAAGAATGGAAGCACCACAAATTGAAGTAAAACTCCTGAATTCATTTCAAAACAAAAATGAAAAGATTACTTTGACTGCTAAAAGTGTTTGTCAAAAATGATCATTGGTTCTTTGCTTCTAAAAGATCTCACCTATCCGTATTGCTTTTATATTTTTTAGTTGCTCTTCAATACTTCCAATTTCAACAGTAGCAGACATTCCAAAAATCAAAATAAAAATAAGGATGTTTTGCATCATCTCTAAAAAAGATGTGTCCTCCTCAAGTGCATCAGGTTCCACGGACATTAGTAAAGACAAAAGATTCTCAAATATTCTTTCCTTATTTTCAAATTTTTATTTGAAGCAAGTCAACACGGAAAATGTCTGGGTCGACTGAAGTTGGTCGGTTGTCACAGATGGCCAGTTTTTCTAAGGTTTCCTGTAGCTTGTTCTTGACAGCGTAACAAGATTCATATCTAATTACTTCTCTCTACTATTATACTCTCCATTCAATTCTACCTGAAATTTAGAAAAATTTAAATAGAATGATGTATTTTCAAGCAGCAGTATCCAAAATGAAAAAAGATATTCGGTGTAGAAGTGACGAAATAAGATACTT
>Ga0209092_10003441_pt1 | contig 13733 bp, 10 predicted proteins | sample FraStrMetagenome_FD_187446 | JGI IMG/M metagenome (GOLD analysis project Ga0209092, IMG submission 187446) | Marine eukaryotic phytoplankton communities from Arctic Ocean - Fram Strait ARC3M Metagenome (SPAdes) (version 2) | ecosystem: Environmental > Aquatic > Marine > Oceanic | place: Fram...
CTTATTTAGCGCCAATATACTATTGGTAAATTATAAATATTAACACACAATTATTATATCCTAACATCTAGAAGTGCACGTCTAGTCGATATAATCAACACTCCACTATTGTTTTCTATTTATAATATTTCAAACTTACTCTAAAATGGTGAAGAGAGACACGGATCTAAAAATGGAAGTCAAAACATTATTAAAAACGAGCTCAGTCAGCTTCAAATTTAGCACCGTGAAGGGACATCTCGATGACAAAGAGTCGTTTCAATATGACCAAGCGGAGCAAGAGGTTAGGAGGAATATTGATATGGACAAAATGGCGTCAAGTTACCTACAGAATATGATTTTAACGCCTAACTCACCAAAATTGGGATACATGTTCAAAGAACAAAAAGCCTCACTATATCTCCATAATGTTCACATTACAGTTGATATACGAAAACAAATAGCATTACACCACCAAGGCCATAACCTGAAGGACACCATTCAAAAATCTCTACGGATTAATAGTAAAATAATGGAAACAATAGAATGGGAGGGCATTGAGGTAGCATATAGAAAATTGCCAATACCAAAGAAAATTTCCAGAATGAAGACCATTCACAAATGCTTACCTACGAGAGCTTTGTTGCACATCAGAAACGGTCCCAATTCATCGCAATGTCCAAGATGCAATCATAGAAAAGAAACATATGCACATATATTTAAGTGCACTTGTCCTCAAAACAAGTCAAACCACAGAATGTGCATGAAAAAATCCCGCGAGAACCTCCGACGAGCACAGACTCACGTTTTAATAATAAATGCGTTCGACATGTTTCTTACAAGTTTCCACCAAAATCGTCCACCAAGGTACGCTGCTCCTCTACTGGGAGATACAGAAAAGATTCGCCTAGTTCAACAAGTATTTACACAACAAAGTTGATTGGGCAAAGAGGCTTTCGTTAGAGGGTTTATCACAAGAAACTGGATGGTAGCGCAAAACGCACTTGCACTATCGATCAAACCGGGTACAAAAGACTTACCGTGGTTGAAGAAAATCATTCGTGCTATCTGGGAGTATTCACATATAATGTGGTTCTTTGATGCAAACAGGTTCATTCCGCTTCGAAAAACGATCCGGACAATTTAACGCATCATGAATTAGTTTTTGAGAATATCTAGACGAGAGTTATCAACGCAGGAAAAATTGTTACATTTGAACGTCAAGAGATGCCTACGGGTGGCGCATTCCAAAACGCTTACTCGCTGGTTACGCCTTTTAACACGTGAATGAAATAATACCATACGCCGGAAACGGGATTCAAATCGTAAGAGTAGAGGTATCCAAACAATCAAAATTTTCGAAGCCTACACGAGTAGGAGGGGTGCGACTCATCCCAGGGTAAATTTTCCAGACTGCGCAAAAAATGTTTTTCATTTGCTCTTTTTGGAGTGGATTCTTTTCAATTTTTTGTTGCATATTTAATTTAATTAGCATATAAGTAAATACATGTTCTACAAAAATGTAGACGTAGCGCAGTGGTCCTTCGTTGAAGGGCTCTGGCAGCGCGTCGTAAAATAAAAAATGGAAATTTACCTAAAATAAACTTGAGTTGCTTGAAGAGGGTAACATAAACACATCTCTTGTATTCAAAGTCCATCAGGATTTACTGGATGACCATCAACAGCTCATTGCATGCTCCTTCCTCTTTCCAGGATTCCAGTTCATCAAGGCTGGACAATTTTGTAATAACATTCAAGGAACATTGTCCCCAGATAACAGAAAACAAAGCTCTCAACGATTTCTCCATCGCCTTTCTTTCCTTCACAAACTGCTTAATCTCCTCCCTGTACGTATCGATATCAACTTCTTGGCACTTCAGGTGAAGGTCCAAATAAAGACCTCATATCTACATCATAAACTTTATCGCAGTAGCGCTCCAAAGCTTCAACAGTCCGCTTGTACTGGGTCGGATCCTTTGATTCTGCCTCCTATGTTTGAAACACATTACCATTCAATCCATAGTTTCACCTTTGAAGGATGCCCCACTCTGTCCTTTGTAGTTCCTTGGTCCTCCACGAAATTCACGTCCACCTATGCTTCCGCCCCTTCGGTATCCTTGGTTACGATTGGCTCCATCATGACGACGGGGTTTCCGTGACTGGCAGATGCTTGAGGTCTTCCTCCTTGTCCAACTGTTGGGTTTGTTTGATTTGGAGTTTGATTTTTCATGTTTGTAATAAATTGATTGCTTGATATTTGATCTGTCCAAATTGTTTTGTGGCTGTGAATTGTTCTCAGATTCTTGCAATATTGTGTGGCGCACGACGAATGTCTTGATACGATTCTACGTTATTTCTGAGATTTACTGCTACACGAGCTATCACGTAGGTCCCAGTAAAGCACACAATTGATCCTTTTACCCCTCTAGTGTCAGTAGGAGATGGTGTGATTCATGCACGGTCAAACAAGCAAAACATCAACACAAAAAGTTCAACGGAAAGTGAACTACTAGTTGGCAATAGCGATTATCTTACCTATCCTATATGGATTATAAGATTCTTTGAGGGATAGGGACATTATATGGTCAAGAAATTTCTGCATCAAGATAATGAAGTACAATAAGACTTCTCAAAAATGGAACCAAGTCTTGTGGAAAGAACTCTCGCCACGTAAATAGAGTTCATATTTTGCAACAACCATCGCATTACCACAGTCCGTCATAGTATAGTGGCTAGTATCCCCGCCTGTCACGCGGGAGACCGGGGTTCGATTCCCCGTGACGGAGCTTCTTTACCCCAGCGTAGAATTTTAAACTGTACCCTACAGGTCTTTTGAAGTATAACAAAGTTCATTCTCAAACACTTTTCCGATGATCAGCGGTTAGAAGATTGTTTACAATTTTACTTTTCCATTTTATAAATTTTGATTTTAAGTGTATTTGTGCTTTCTTTACGCGTGTTGATTTACTGTACCAAAAAAAAGTTTTTACTGAAGAAATGATTTTTCTTTGCTGCCTTAATTGTAAAGCTTTGAAGTAAGTTCAAGTAGAGCTTATAACGAACGTCTGTACAATACGTCATATATCTACAACGAATTCTAAATTCCGATTGATTGGAAGAATGTTCTAAAATTGAAGTGGAATCAACGTTTTATGTTATATTTCGAATTTCATAGACAAAAGAATTCCAAGGAATAGAAAGATCACACAATCGGATCAATTGCAGTTTTACTCATAGATCTTTCTTACAGTATGAACTCGTTGCATGAAGCCTTATTATCTGACATTGGAGACCCTTCTCTATTATCACCAAGTACCGATAGCTATATTAAATCTCTCAAAACTAACAAATCTCATGACACGTTTGATCCTGATATTCCACTCAATCTTCCAAATCAACCATCCTCAATTAACTCTTCTACAGGGTTTCATAATCCTAGGGAAGAAAGAATTGTTTCCTTTGTTTTCTGGCTCATCGGTGTAGGAATATTGCTTCCATGGAATGCATTTACTTCTGCAGCACCTTATTTTCAATCACGTTTGTGTCATTCTTCACATATTTTTATTCGTGATAACTTTGAAGCCATATTTGGCTTCATGATGAACTTTTCAGCAGTCTTGAGTTTGGTAACTGTGATTTTGTATCCCACGAATTCAAAAAAACCCATATCTGAAAAACGAAAACGAAATTGGAATATCTTGCCTTTGTTCATGTATACCATCACCTTTCTCTTTGCTACCGTCTATATTTTCCTTCCAGCATTATCTCCTGATAGTTTTTTTTACTTGACTATTGCTGGTTTGTTCATTTGTGGAGCTTCCGGATCGATTGCTGGTGCTAACTTTGTCAGTTTAGCAAGCGTGTTCCCAACGCACATGGCATTGAATCCCTATTTTTCAGGGCAAGGACTGGGTTTGGTATTATTAGTGACAGTCAATTTTGTATTAACTGTGGGTGATAACGATGTAGGTGTACGCAACTTTTATAAAGAGAATTGCTACGAAGAAGATGGTCAGAACTCTAATGCACAAGGAAATACTGCGGGGAAAGGACAAGATGGAAACCATACAAATACCATGTTTTCAGAGATTGCGGAATCAGACCCTTCGGACAAAAACGACTTTATGGATCATTGTCCTGAATATACCATCAATATGGAGGCTTTTTTCTATTTTACATTAGCGATTGTGGTGCTAATAGCATGCGTCATTGGATACATACTTTTAGAACGTCTTGCCATTACTCGATTCTACAAAGAAAGCGCTAAATATAGTCATCTCAATGAAGATACCAACAACACTGCTGATCATCATCAAGACGATGACTTATTTCATTCCCTTCATTTGCTTGAAATGGAAGCTGATTCTGTTATCAATTCTAATAGGAAGGAAAATGAAAATCTCCCATCGGCATCCAAATCTAATACATTCTCGACACTTCAAATTCATACTTCAAATGAAGCAAACAATGAGGTGTCCGCATCGAAATTATGCAAAACTTGGAAAATGCTATCCTTACCATCTCTTTCTATTTTTGTGAACCTAATGGTAACACTTGCCATCTTTCCAGCCTGGGATAATAAATTGTCTTCTATACATCAATGTCAGGACCCAAGAAGGATCTACAATGATTTGTTTTTCCCTTTCACATTCATTGTGTATTACTTTTTCGATTTGGTTGGAAGAATATCAGCAGGATATATGAATTTCTATCAGCATGAGGAACAGTTACACACTCAATCCAAACAATTATTCATTGTCAGTGTTTTACGATGCATCTTTATTCCATTGTTTTTGTTCAGCCCAGCACATGATTCCATTATACCGAAAATAGCCTTTTTCCAATCTGATTGGGTGACCTTGATCATGATGGCATTGTTCGCATTATCAAACGGGATCATTCTGACTATGTGTTTTTCAGTGGCTTCAGATATTGTAGGCCCATCCATGGATCAGAAGGAAAAAAGTTCCATGATTATGAATTTGAGTATGAATGTTGGTTTACTTTTGGGAAGCTTTATGAGTTTTGTGATGCTAAAAATTGGGACAGGGGTTTGGTAGACGACCTCTTTCTTCAAGTATTTGTTGCTATAACTTTGATTAGTCAAAACTAAAAATCTAGTATATACAGTGACCAACATTCCGCCACAAACTACTCTATTATTGTACATATATCTTTTATATTTGCTCATATTTCAATTCTTATTCTAGTTACTAAATCAGAATATAATACTTTCCAACAATCTTGTTATCGTAGATCATTGCCCAAAAAAGAATTCTCGTAATTTTTCATTAATCATCTTTTTCTTTTCAGTATCTACCAAATAAGCCAATATATGACTCCCTCGACATGGTAAAAAAGATACACAAGCTCCACACTCTTTCAACTTATTAAATAATTCAACGCCATCCTCGTACAAGGGATCTCCAAGAGCAGAAGAGAGCAGAAAGTCCGGGGCCTCCTCTGAATCGAGACCCTTGGGTACATCAGTAGTTGGATAACACAATCTCCACCATGCTTTATTTTTATGCCATTTCGATCGTAGCACTAATTTTTGATTGGAGTCTTTGTTTAAAATAACTTCTTTTTCATTTTGACTTGACAACGTTTCCTCCGCATGCTCTATTTCTGAAACATCACCAAGTCCTAAATAAGCACGCCATGCCCATCGTAAATAATAAACTGGAGCTAAGCCTGAAGATAATGAATTCATGTAATAACTCATAGAATTTGCGTTGGGATTCAGCATAGGATCCCATATAAATGCACTATTGATGATATTTATATATAATAGATGAGTAAAACATTGGATTGACTTCCACCCTGTACCAAAATGATCAATGAACTCTTACCTCTTAACTCGTCCAGGATATTTTCGATGCGTTTCCAGTGCTAAAACGGAAGCTAAATTAGCTCCAGCAGATTGACCGATGACATGTATTGGATTTTGACAATTTTGTACCAGATATTCAACAGTGGAAAGAGTATCAATGACAGCTGCTGGGAAAGGATCATCCGGTGCAACTCTATAATCAATCACTGCCAATATTATGTTCTTATCACTGGGACTTTGTACATAATCACAATTCAAAATAAGAATATATCATTCACACACATATGTATCAAATGTTGCTTATATGGTTCCTACCTTTTTCTTGACTCCATTTGTTCTTTTTGTTGTTGCAATAAAACTATGTCTCTTGCCAATATAGAAGCACCTCCACGGGATCCTTTCATAATCATTCCTCCACCATAAAAGAAAATCATTATAGGTACGGAGGAATCAATATAACTCCAATCTAAACTCCTTCGTTCATTAGATGGATGAGGTTTGTCAGGTAATAAATTGGTGGGTACTTGAAAAAATACATTGACACTTTCTGCAACGTCCTTCGTATGGATGATTTCTGAGTAATCTTTCGAAGTGACTATATCCCAATCTTTTAAAATCGAATGCTTTCGTGGTATATCAATCCACATTTTTTCTACGCCACCGGGGAACATTTTATTCCATTTATATTCATTGATTCTGATTAGTAATTTAAATCTATTTTTGGTTCGTTGTCGTTGTTGTTGCAGGTAGGATATCGTTTCTTGAGAATTCGACAATGTAGAATAAGTGGTGATTTTATAGACTGGTTTGACAATGGTGGCCCCTATAGAAACGAAATTGTCAATCAAGAATTTCCCCGGATTGTAATACCATGCATGAGGTTTTGGAAACTCGTCATCATGGTTGTCTTCCGTCATTGGTTTTGATAGAAAATAGCAAATTGGTGAGATCATGCTTTTTATGCAACTTTCGGTTTAGTTCTTGTTCGAGGCCAAGTTTGTACATGAAACCACTTAAGTACCCCTATCCCCTAAACCAAGAATATTCTGCGTAGGGGGGTAGTATCACTCTACTTAATATACATAGGATACTAATTTGTACGTGATTTAGATGAGAGTGGAGTTTCAGATATTTAGGAAAGCAAGGCCCAAAAAAAAATAGTTTCGCTCATCATCTTTGAACGTCCAGATCGATCGAAAAATTCATATTTATTATTATATTGTAGACCAATCTTATTCCAAGAACCGAAACAATTCTAGTACATTAACCTCCTTCCATCAACAACCTTTCAAAAAATAAAAAATAGAAAATGTATTTAACACGTTCTGAATATGATCGCGGAGTAAACACATTCTCACCAGAGGGTCGATTATTTCAGGTAGAATATGCCATTGAGGCCATCAAACTCGGATCGACCGCTGTAGGTCTTCAGACCAAGGATGGAATCATTCTAGCTGTGGAAAAACGATTAACCAGTCCCTTGTTGGAACCAAGCAGTGTTGAAAAAATAGCCGAAATTGATTCCCATATTGGTGCTGCCATGTCAGGACTTGTAGCTGATGCGAGAACGTTAGTGGATCATGCGAGAGTCGAAGCTCAAAATCATCGTTTTACGTATGATGAACCCATTGGTGTTGAGGCTTTAACACAAGGTAACTATATTGTATTTTATTCATTGTAGAAGAAGCTTTTACGATATTCAACACTGACTTTTGTATGATTTTGAAAACTTTAGGAGTATGTGATTTAGCACTCGCGTTTGGTGAAGGCTCTGATGGAGAAGCTGAAAAACGTATGTCTCGACCATTCGGAGTGGCTCTGCTCTTAGGCGGATATGACGATTTAGATGGGCCTCAACTCTTTTTTTCTGACCCTGCTGGAACCTATGTGAGATACCAAGCAAAGGCAATTGGTGCTGGAAGTGAAGGTGCACAATCCAATTTGGCGGAAAGTTATTCGGAGAATATGACGTTGGAAGAGGCGGAAGATTTGGCTTTGTCTACTCTAAAACAAGTCATGGAAGAAAAAATTAGTAATGAAAATGTTGAGTTGGCGAGGGTTACATCAGAAAAGGGATATCATATTGCTAGCTTGAAGGAAGTGGAGGCTGTTTTGGAACGTCTATGATTTTGAATGTAAACACAATATTTATGATCTTTTCCTTCCTTTGTTTGAAATTATATAGATTTATTGATGACATAAATACGTTTTATGGACCATAATAATAATGATTAAGCTCACTAGAGAAAAATCATGATTTTCTTTGTTCGAGGATTATGATTTGTAAATTGTCTTGACCCATAAGTTATATTATCAATTGATGAATGCAGCAGGATTTATCAATGCGAACGTTCCATTATTCATTGGTAACTGCTTATCACGATTCTTATTATATTCTCGTTTTGGTCTTTCTGACTAACCACGAATAGATTGATCTTCAATCTACACTATGAAAAGAGGTCATTTTATCATATATCTTAGGAGCATTTGCCAGCTGACCAACATATATTGCAAATTTTTGAGAACGAAACCACTTTTCAACTCTGTATTATTTCCTTTGCATGTATAGTGCTTAGCTTGTATCAGCGTTCAAGATGAAAGTTCAAGTTTCGTTTCATTCCTATGCTCTGATAAATCGTAATGCAAAACCTTGTAGCCACAAAATCACAAATATTTATTCTCTCACATATTCGAAAATTATTTACGTACCAACGACAATTTGATTCCATCAGTCTGGATCCAGAATGTCAAACTTGTTGCACCATTGCAAAGATCATGACTATATTTCTGGTTTCAATGATCTTGAAAGCAATATCGTTTCTAAAGATATCCTTGATTCAATCATATTTGATAAGCAAAAACACCTTACTCGCTCCATTAGTATTTATAATTGTAACAAACTTTCTTGCCGCTTTGATTATCGTACTATAATACCTTATATTAAATAAAAATGAAGAACAGATTCATTTCCCCTAATTTCCTTCAAACTTATTTCGACAAAGTTTAATTCTTTTCATTTTTTCATTTTACATTTGAGCTTGAATTACCATTTATTAAAAGGTGCTGGAGATAATAATCATATATACCGTACCTGAAAAGCAATATTGATAAATATACTATAGTCTAATAAATATGTCTGTCACAATTGACGATGGTATTGATATAAAATTGTTGGACGTTATGACTGTGAAAGGTGTGAAATCACAGGGTCAGTGCTTTCATTTTACTCGTAAAATAAATGAAGAACAAAAGGAAGATAAAAAAAGCACCATCATCACAGAAAAAACACATCCGTTCGTATTATGTTCTTAGTTTAATAACGAAAGCTTTTGAAAAGGACTCAAGACCCGACCTGTACGAATAGGTATATAAATGAATGCTTTTTCGACCCTTTTATGAGCAAGTCTTACTCATTGTTTTGGAATAAATAGGAAATATGAATCATGATGGGAATAGGTCGTTATAAAAAGAAATTATCATTTGAAAATAACTTTAGCTTCAAATGACATTGTCTTAGGAAATATTATATTTATCTACACCCAAAATGTTTCAGATTAGTACTAAAAAATAATTCCATCCAACAATTTAGATCCAATACCCCCGGAATGCATTCTCAAAAAGGCCATTTCTTGTTCATCTCCTAAAGTTTTCCCTTCATCAAATCGTAATTTACCAACTCCAATGCATTCGTAATTTGCAATCACGCGATCTATTTCAGTCTTACTAAATGGCATTACCTCCACCTTCTTCACATGATCAGCCTCATTCATTTGCTTTGTAAGATTTTTTGTCACCTTTGCTGGGACGGGACGAGAATGAGTAGTTGAGGCTAGAATTACTCCTCGTTGAGGACCTTTCATAGATTCAAAGGAGGATAAAAAGGGTTGAAAGAGTGTGATTTGATCATAGGGGATGTGTTTATTGGCATTTTCATATTGTCCATGAAAATAGTGTCCCTTTGGTTTATAATAAACATTAAATTCATCCAATACCACCAAAAAGGGAACTTTTTTCTGTTCCATTAGAATATGAATGATGCAGGAATAGACAGGTGCTGCAATATTCATATTCTCAGAGCCTTTTTGTAACAATTCCATCATGGAAATATTGGTAAGGATGGGCTTTTTTTCTTCGCCTTTTTTCTTTTTTTTATCTGGCTCTCCACCTAAAAGTCCCAATTGTTTGATTAATTGTGTCTTGGTAAAAAATCGTTCCAATGTTTCTAATTCAATAGGATCTTCCTTCCAATGTTCTCCTAAGAGTTCTCCATGTGCCAGAAGCAATTGTTGATTGAGTTCTTTGGATAGATAAGGAATATCGTATAACCCCTGCTCGTGACGATGTGGGGATGGTTCAATGTATTTTCCATGTTCTGCCAATCGTGCTCCATCGGACATATATAGTACAACATATCCAGAATGACGTGCTGATGCAACGACGGAAGAAAGTACAGCAGTCTAGAAAACGAGTGTATAGATTGAAATGATTTGAAAAGAAAAATAAGTTTCATAAGAACACAAGAAAACCATACAAAAATAAACGAATTCAGTTCTTCGCTTGAATCTTACCTTTCCAACACCTTGTTTTCCCGTGACAAACAAATGCTTGGTATCAGTCTTATTTTCTTCTACATCTGTCAATGCTTTTGCAATCTCCGTTGTGGATTCTCGTACCATAATCCTTAGACTTTGATCATGGGCTGACAATTCCCATTCTTCTTTTAGATAACCTGGAATACCAGTGGTTGGAAAGATAGTTTGCAAATGATCCCATTTTGAAATGGGATCTGGTTTAGGTGCATTGGAATTGGACTCAGTGGTTTGTTTGACGGTGCAATACAGGTCAATAAAGGAAGGCGAAGGAATGTCATTTGGAGGAGGCGTGTATAGATCCAAATCAGTGGAAGTGTTGGAGGAGGAATCCGAGGAAGATGTGAGAAAATCAAGTGTTTCAGAAACGACATCTGTAGCTTTGTCTTTGCTTTCTTCTTCATCTTCGCTATCACTATCAGAATCACTATCACTATCACTATCACTCTCGCTGTCACTACTACTGCTCTCACTGCTATCCTCATCAACATCTGCTTCTTGCACAGTATTCATCAAGTGATGCTTGACATTGAATAAATGCTGACGAATCCCATTTTCCACCCACTTTGAAAATTTTGGATGCTTGGCAAGGACATGCAATTTTTGTCGCAGAATAGCTTCCACCTCTTCATATAAATCATCAATAGTCTCCTGTTGTTCGATAGGGTCTGAAATATAAAACAATTCGGATTGAAGAATAAATGCATTCACTTCCTTTGGAATAGCATCCTGAACCTTGGAACGATTATTTCGTAGGGCATGTTTGGCATAAGCTTTCGAATCTTGTGCTGGATGGGCATGTGCTGATGGAGCCGTTGGGACCATGGCTAATTCCTTCAATGATGGAAGATTTTGATGAACTTTTACTTTCGAGCGAGCTAAATGACTTACAACACTAGGATTCCAATCCGGTAAATCATCAAACATGATAGTGCTGGCCATAAAATCATCACTGAGATGGAGAGGATCTTCAAAAAGACGTCCCTTCCGATGTTTTAATTCGTTCTGAATTTGTGTTGTTTTTTGTTCCTGTTCTTTTTGAAATTTTTCATTGGATAAATTATATTCTTCATCGGTTTGATATTGGTAGGCTTCAGGATCTTCAGAGAGAAGATCTTCTTGGGATTGGAATGCTTGTGACTCACGACGGGTGATCTGACGGTTGAATTTGGCAAAGCTTCGTGTGATGTAGGTGTGTTTTGGTTTAGATGATGTTAGGATTCGTTGTAGGCCCAGCATGCTTATGGATTCAAATTAGATATTTGGTGAATGACACCAATGTGAAATGTTGTGAAATGGATCGAGGAATAAGATAGAGGTATAATAAATACCTTGGATCAAGTGATCGGTTTAGGACTTGACCTGCTCACTCATTTTTTCTTCCTTTTTCAACAACAACAGTAGACATTCGTACACTCCCTTATATACCAAAATCGACATATCACCATCTCATTTAGTATTTTGGGGCTCAGGTTATTCGATCTAAGTAAAACTTAAACCATGACGTCACCATCTTATTTCATCGAATACCTCCAACCTCATGACCTATTCCACCTTTGACCAACCATAAGCTCAAGAACAAAATAAAAACAACTCCTGCAAAATTCCCAACCAAAATAAAAAAAAAAGAACAATTTCCAACAATTCACTCTCTCCATCCATCATCACAACAATCCTACAATGAGACCCTTAACCGAAGATGAAACGAAAGCACTCTTTACAAAACTTTCTGAATATATTGGACGAAACATTGAAAAACTAATCAATCGAAGTGATGAACGCCATTGTTTCCGTCTAGTCAAAGATCGAGTTTATTACATCTCTGAAAGCGTCATGAAGGCCTCCTTAAGCGTCAATCGAGATTCACTCTTAAGCGTGGGGACTTGCTTTGGAAAAATGACCAAATCTGGTAAATTCCGTCTTCACATCACAGCATTACCCTACCTTTCTCAATTTGCATTATATAAAGTATGGGTCAAATCAAGTTCGGAGATGAGTTTTTTATATGGTAATCATGTCTTAAAATCGGGTTTGGCAAGGATGACAGAGAGTATACCTCAGTTTGCTGGATGTGTGGTATATAATATGAATGACATACCGTTGGGTTTTGGGATTGTGGCACAGAGTACAGATGCGTGCCGAGAATTGGAACCTAGTGGGAATGTAGTTTTGCACCAAGCGGATATTGGAGAATATTTACGGTTGGAGGATGAAATGTTTTAAAAGTATTTCAATGGAATCGTTTTCTAACATGGGGTCATTTTTATATTGAGAGTTAAAACGTGGACATGGGTTCTTTATGAGAAATAATTTCCAGGTGTGATATCAATAATGAGGGAAAGAAATATTCCATAGTCATTGATCTTCTTGTATATACCTTCGTTCACTCCCCTATACATTGTTTGAAAGAATAACCAATATCATTGAAAAATCATTTCATGAATACCTTCCATCATTTTAAAATTATACTCTCCTTATTATAACAAATTACGAGTTTAGCGTACAGCATTTTCTAGATTCTAAAAAGTGATGGTGATCTAGGTGCTAGAATGCATGAAAATCACAATCAAAGTGGATAATAGTTCATTCATTTTTATACATACACTATAGAATGTTCATCTTCAAATCTATTACATTTATAATTCTTAATTATCATGAAGTTGTAACGCTATAATAAAACAATTTATCATCTTTCCCTAAATTATCATTTTCCTGTAGCTCGAAGAATCAAGAAGATGAACAATGTAATACATATGAAATTCTTTACAAACATACACTCACCTCATATAAAAATAATGGAATTTTATTTCCAAAATGTGAATAAAAATCATTATGGAATCATGCCTTTTCGAAACATACTCCAAATTGTCTAAAGGAAAGTTGCGCTAAAAAATAAATTGAGAGGTTTTGATCCTAGAACAAAGATAGTTTGATGCATTAATGAATAATTCAGATTGTAACAAACTAGAAAACAGACTCATAGGATCTCGCGTTTGTCAAGACTCACAAGCATGACGAATATAACATGGGGCAATACAAATTCGTAAGAGCACATCATTCGGCATAGAGAAACAATTGTTTTTTGATTTGAACAGATGTACAGACTATGGTGAATCCGGATATGGTAAAGCAGAAATGAATCATTTGCACAATCAAGGTAATAAGTTCTAAAAAGTGAGAAAAGAGGTGTCTTTGGGAAATATAGTGACAAAGACCGAAAATCAAATAGCATCAAATTTCTTTTTACAGACTTGAGTTTAATTACTGACTTTGGTTCTAACTATTTTTTGAAAAATAGCCAAACGCATGAAACTTATCTTGGAAAACCAATA
>Ga0209092_10003444_pt1 | contig 13720 bp, 8 predicted proteins | sample FraStrMetagenome_FD_187446 | JGI IMG/M metagenome (GOLD analysis project Ga0209092, IMG submission 187446) | Marine eukaryotic phytoplankton communities from Arctic Ocean - Fram Strait ARC3M Metagenome (SPAdes) (version 2) | ecosystem: Environmental > Aquatic > Marine > Oceanic | place: Fram...
AGTTTGAATTATCACGAAGGGCGTCAATTTTTTGTTTTCCCAGGGCGGTCCCATCTTTGCCCATAATAATCTGGAGAAGAAAAACAAACTTAAATGTCAATATTGATGAAAAAGGATAACAAAGGTTAATCTGGCAAGACATCATTTATAATCTACGTACGTGCTAGCCATATAAAAAAAAAGTTATACAACTTTGTATATTTTTCTTGGCTGCTTATAGGTATAGGTGTGTGTGTGTGTGTGGTATGCTATATTTTGCGTGTCGTGGTCGGCAATGCGCCCTATAAGATCCTTTTAGGTATAGGTATATATATGTATTGCTAACCTGGATATTGGATTACCTACTACTTAACTCTCTACTCTACTGCCTGTAAATTCTGGACATTGTTTCCGGCGTCATGTCAATATAAATGACGAAATCTCATTTAAATAAGCATCTAAATAAGTCGAATTCCGGATCTTAGATAGGCATTTTTTCGTCATGAACTTCTGTGGCAATTTTTGAAATATGCCTTTGTGGATAAAAACTATTTCTGCATGATGGCATTCTTTTCTCACACAACCCTATTAAATTAATTATTGAAGAATTGAAATTTGATGTGAATTAGCGAAAGTGCAATTTCCAAGGGTTGAAAGGAAGTTGATACACAATAATTTCACTTTTTCCAAGAAGAAGAAGTCACAACAATACGCCACAAAGAAATGTGAACCTTGCAATTATTCAACACCAAGCCATTTTCAGTGCTCCAAAAAGATGAATTGAACGTACAGTACATTAAAAGTCTCGATATAATTCTGCAATGCTACTTTTGTAGTCAACATAATATAAAGGATTTTGTAGGCACGTGCAATAACCACATTTTTGTACATATCTCAAAGATTGCATTGGTTGAAAACAAGCAACAATTTGAATCTGTATTAACCTTGGTCAATTGATCAATTCAAAAGAAGATATTTAAAAAAAATATCATGAAATTGATGATAAACTTACTGCTGTGAATGGTAAATTATAAAATAATGACGAAACTTCAAGATAAAAAATATAGGTTGGGCTGGACAATTTTCAAAACTTATATAATTTAATTTCAATTAGGCAGAATGTTGGAAATCTAGCGTTGTTCACAATAATGATATCAGAACACAGCTAAGCCAAAGATGTGAAATTTTTAGAAGCCAAAATCACCGTCATCAAATCCGTAGCCATCATCGCTGTCATCATCACTATCACTATCACTATCCATAGCAGCGGCTTCTTCGAAAGCACTCAATTCCACAAAGTCAACCTTCCACCTCAATATACCTCCAATGCCTCCAAAACCTTTGACAAATTGAGTTCCCTCACCACTACGATCAGTGACAAACTCCAAGTTACATCCATAGTTCTTGAAGTTATTCGCAAACCATTCCACTAATTGCTCTTTTTCTATTACCTCAAGTTCTACTCCGGTGTCTTGATCATGAAAATGCGTATCATTGCTTTGTTGTTCTTTATTGAGGTGGGCAATAGTGTTTTCTCCCGTTGAAGAGTTTCGTAGAACAAAACGGTCAATATCTAAATTTTCCCATATGATCAAATCTTCAACTGCTCCAAGTTCTAATGCTTTGAGAGTATCATCAACCATGAAACAAAATTTACCTGTATCTTGGGAAATTTCGTCCATATATTTTTGTAGCAACTTCTTCTCTTTCATGAGTTTCACTTTACCAAGAGTATCTGCTGATAATTCAATGGCCTGGTTAAACCCATTTTCTCCTCCATAACTAACGTCCACCATCTTAAGCACAATCTTAGACAACCTCATATCAAACAAGTCACTCCTCATCAACTCAGACTTAAAGTCAGCACTACCTGCCAAAACAAGACCTTGTACATTGGGACGTTGTCCGTCCGTGACAAACAACTGAGTTGCAAGTTCTGCAACCTTTCTTACATAATTGTGTCTTTTTTCCAAACGAAGACGGGCAAAACGAAGGGCAGACTGACCTCCTCTACCGTGCTTTTTAGGAAGATCTACAGAAAATTTGTGCAAGACCTCACGATTGCTTCCTTGCACTGTTCCGTAGAGACAACCATTTCCATCCATAACAATAAAACCGAATGCTTCATCATCCATAAGAAGCTCATTTAAATCCTCAGTGTGAAACTTATTGTCACACAAATACAACGAAGTGTTGATAGGTTTAAATGGCTCGAAATCAATATTCACACGACGTTCTTTTCCTTCATCAGTAATTACTGTACCGCAGTAAATGACGAGTCCGTTCTTAGGACACTTTGAGTAAAGCTTGAGACGCTGTTGAGTAGACGTAATAGCTCCCAGAACTGATAAACGATTGACGCGAGATTTGATATTACTGGCTGTTCCGTACTCATCTGAAAGCATCTTGTTCACCCGAGAAATTTGGTCTCCAGGTGGAATGATAAGAGAAATCATGGAGGTTCCATTACCCCTAGCTTCCTGTAGGTTTTTGATGAGCTTTTTCACCTTGAACATTTCAATCTTTTTTACGTTTCAAAATTGGTGAAATTTACATATATTTGGTATGAGCAATGATCACCATGACACATGAATTACACCAGAAGCGTCAATAAAATTGTTCATAGAAAAGCAATACACAGCTTGTGCAATCAACAAATACACTCTTACTAACTCACTTGTTTGTCGGTCTCATCCATAGCATTTATTCCACCTTTTGACATGTTGGAAAGTTTTCTTTAGTATAATATGGACAAATATCGGTAATGATTGTTCTTCTTCTTCACGTATTGGACTTGTAGATGACTGAGAGATTGACTTTGCTTTCTGTATTGAAGTTGGTCTTAACTCCCATGCAACTTTAATCTACGAGTGAGATCAGACCTTAAATTCTTGCCAAACGTGTGGTAATCAAGTACGAACATGACCGTTTCTTACGCACAAAAAAAACCGTACCATTCTGTTTTCACGTAAAATTTAAAAAATGACAAATAAATAATTTAAATTAAAAATTAAAAATATAACACAAAAAGCAAAAAAATGGGTTTCAGAAACCCTAACCCAACCCTAATAATCAACGGCGCAGATTTTGATGTGCATGGAATTTTTTGCACATTGTTGTTAACATTATAGATACTCCTATGCATAAGGAAGTCACAACTTGCATTCGATCTAAAATAAACTGATGATCTCAAAACTTGAAGTCATACATTAGCTATCCTGTTCAATATGAAGATGCATGAATTAAAAAAAACAGGAAAAGAGTCTTTTTATCAATTGCAAATTTTAAATTTGATGGAAAAATAACTGCTAAAAAACGAACTATTATTTTGACCGTGGCATGGATGAAAAGCACACAAAAGAACGAACCAATAAATATAAAAACACGCCATGATAAAAAAATATTCAAGAGAAAAATGTAAATAAGTTCTGGAAAAACTGTAATAATTCTTCTTCTATTTGAGAAGTTTAAAATTGTCTCATTGACTATTTAAAAGATAAATGTCGAAAAAACTACTGAATGCAATCTGCTACCAACTGGCTTACACCTTCCTCTTCACTCCTCACTGCGATCTTCAAGATGACCCCTCCAGATTTCTCGAGACCAATTTGTGCACGTGCAAGTACTGACTTTCCGCCTACAAATACTCCACTCAAATGTAACATATGTGGTTTTCCTGCAGAATTTGGTTTAATGGTGGCTGTGCCATCACAAGCTTGCATTCCTAGAAGATCAATAATAGAAAATACAGCTGCATCCAACTGTTTGAATTGCAATGCAAACTTATGAAGAACTTCATTATCATTGCCCACCTGTTCCCACGCACGTCTAAAATCTCCAACAGAAACTTTCGCCATGAAATCAGAGGTAGAGATTGGAAGATCTTCCAAAGGATACTCTTCGTCATACGTGTCTCCCTCCTCTTCACCGGTTGCTGGATCGACGGATACAACGGTAAAGTTGAGCTCACAAGCGAAATTTGCGGCAGCAATTGGAGCATCCACTTCACGCTGCAATACAGCAAAACAATTTTCGGTTTTACCGTAAGCAATACTGGCAGCAGGAATTTCTCCAATGACTTCAAACAAATTAGTCTCACTGCAATCGACAGAAACAGAGACATTGTCCAGTCTTTGATCATCTAGAGTATTTTGTATAGTAAATTGGAAAATTACATGTTCTGGTAACACATGTTTGATACAGCGTACAACATATTCGGTTTCACTTTCTGTGAGATCAACAGGAGCTGATGAGCGGAATACACGACCAAACGAGGCAAGTTCTGGTATAGCGTATAGGACAGCGGCTGGATCAACAACTTCTTTCGCTTGCTGTTTGGGTTCGTCCAATGCACCAATTCCAGATCCACTTGCAAATACATCATCTTCGACATCACCTGATGAAGTATCCATCATTCTATCTTCGACCACTGGCAATGATTGGAAACTTAACCCTTCATTACTTGCCATTGCTCCAGGTGTGGATACGTAAGCCTTTATACTTCTTTCTAATTTATCAAAACTCATTGGCATACCTTCGATAAGTAAGAAAGCAGCAGAGTCATCTGGTGCAGGAACATCTTCGGGGATTTCATCAGCATCCATATCTTCTGAAGGAGGGACGTATGGGTTTTCTTCCATTGCATTTGTTAATACTTTTACAGCAAGAGCAGTACGATCACGAGTCTCGTCATCTTCATCAAGAAGACTTCTATTGAGAAGAGCTAAAATACTTGATCGCAAACTAGGTACCTGGGAAGCAAACTTCGCCAGGGCTGAAACTGCGGCAGCTCGAACACTGGAATTTTCCAAGATGACACGATTGTAAATGAAACGAATGTAACGTGCTGGAGCTGAAGTTTTTGGACCCAAAGATCCCAGGAGGTGAAGGATTTGTGTGCTAAGCATGGTAAACTCACAATCTTCAATGAATTCACACAAGTGCAAGAGTGATGACTCGGTAGTTTCAGGAACTGTACGCACTAGAGAAATGATAGAATTTACAATAGTACGCTTGAATTCAAAACCACCTTCCTCACGTAGGAAATTGGAAAGGAACCCAACAAGGATACGGTGCTTTGAAGGGTAGGTTAAGCAAAGCTGTTGCAATGATTTAACAACTGTGATCTTATATTCATCGGAGATATTGGTGAGGAATGCAGAAATTTGTTTTAGCAGTCTATCTATAGAGTTTTCGCTTCCAGTTTTGAGTAACGTAGTGATTGCAAGAGTGGCAATGGAACGGTTAGCATCCGCAATTAATGCCTCTAAGTCTTCATTGCATTTGGAAACAACACGTGGTTGAGTAGCTGCAATTTGCGCTAAAGTTTTCATGGAGGCAAATCGTACAGCCGGTTTGGGAGAAGAAAGGAAAACTTGAAGAACTGAAATTGCAGGAGAAATATCCTGAGGCTCAGCCTGTTCATATGACATCCCATGATAACGACACAATGAATATAGGGATATAGGGATACACAAAATAATGAAAATCTTTTCAATTGGAACTTACGGATGGTAAATTACAGATAGCTCTGGCTGCCTCAAACACCACCAATTCACTCTTATGCCGTAAACTAGCTTCCAAAAATCGGTATCCATTTCTCACAAGGGGACTTCCTCCTTGAATTCCTCCAGTACTTCTACCTTCATTAATTTCATCACTCATCAATTTGCAGGTATAACGTGCAAGAAGTACAATGGCCATGGGACTCATCATACTGCCTCTTTGTGAGAATTGAGTGACGAGTTTGGAAACTCCAAGTCGATCGTGAGCTTTGATTTGATACAATAGTTGAATAGCGTGGAATTGCACCATCTCATTGGAGGAAGAAGTAGCTTCAGTCGTTTCACTAATCCAACGCTTGACTATCGCGGCACATTCCGGAGAAGATTGAAACAAATGGGTAGCTGAAACAAGAGCTGCAGAAGACACTTGACTAGATGAATCTACTACAGCCTGTTTGACATATCTTTCAATTGCTCCCAGCATGGCTGAATCAACAATACGAGTAAGAACACGTAGGGCATTGGCTCGGTACAAATCTACATCACAAGTCATATCTTTCGTCAGAGATGAAGTGACAATGATAACATCATCTGGGTTGCAGTTTTCAGCAACTTCTTTGATGAAAAGATACACCATACGCCTTAACGAAGCATCATCCGACATGAATAGTTTGGTAACCCCGAAAAAAACTTCTGTAGCTTCTGTAGAAGAAAGAGTTTGACCTGTGTTTTGAAGATGTAGAAGTTGCGCGATGACAGTGCAGCATTTACGAGGATTTTCGCGGACAGCTTGTGGGTCGTTGAAAATGCGGGCCTCCTGTAAAACGGCGGCTTTTTCTAAATACGAGTAAGGAGATACATATTGTTCTTCTTCGTCATTCTTGAATTTATCAGAGACCTCCTGTGAAAGCATTTCAAAAAAGTTCAGATGGTCAAGATCCGATTTTGTTAGTTGCGCTGTCGAACGGTATCGATTTAGTTCGGATAACGGCATGTGTGTTTGTTTTCATGTGTGTGTGCAACTCAAATCAGAAGGCAAATTGTGCGAGGTGATGAGACCCGATTCAAAAGAAGGCCTTTGTCAATCAAAATCAAAATAGTGACTCGAAAAGGTCATTTACGATTGGCAGTGCCACAGTCCTAACAAATTCATCATTTCTATCTAAAAATATCGCACTTCAAAATATTTAGCTCCCAGCAGCTAATTGGTTTTTTACGCCAAAATGGCAAATCCAAACCTGAGTTCAGGCAATGAAAGCAAGATCAAGCCGCAATCGAAAACACTTGCAAAATTCGTTCGTACATATCATTTCATGAAACAGATGCAAGCTCTATCCATTCGGTCTTTTGATCAACGTACCTTCATCATCGAGGCACCAATTTGGTCCACCATTTTGACTATCGCTGTGTATCTTTATCCAGAATATACTATCAAGAGGATTTTGTCGTGCTATGTAGGATAATTGAAAAATTGTTATAGCGTAGTTTTCGCAGCACTCCGCAATTCTACCAATGCAAACTATTTTTTAGTCGGGCAAAGATGCAACCATCCGAATACTCCAGCGATAGACCTAATCAAACTGTACACGTAGAAATATGTTTCATGTACGACTATGATATGAATATGGTGATATCATATCATGTACGGCGGTATAGGACCGACCAGGATTTATTTGAGGACGTATGTATTGCAATACGAGACTTATTATTTGTGAGAGTGTTGTAGACAACAACAATGTTTTCATCATGCAGAAAATCCAAACATCATAGTCCTTAGTAAGTAAGTAAGTAAGTAAGTAAGTAACTATGTAAGTATAGTACGGAATTTATACAGTGAGAAAAGAAGCGTTCAAAATGGGAAAATTGCGTTCTGGATTGTAGAATATCATTTGGAGGTTGAAGACAAACCTTTTTGATCAAATATTTTTTGCAACTTGAAACCGAAATGATGAAGGTTTTGAATTCAGGTATCTTTCTTATCTTAGGCATGCTCACTCATGCATCAAAATTAGTTAGTAGCTTTAGTCCACAAATCAACTTCATTCACCACAATGACAAAACTACCCATCCAAGTTCATCATTCAATAATGGAATCCGAAATCGAGTGTTTTGTCAAATGGCGTTTGGCTTCGGTGGTAATGGTAGCTCATCTTCGGCATCGATTCCTTCCTCTACCAATAATAGAGACAGTCAAGCTATCGATGGAATTAAAGCATCTATTGCTTCTCCAAGAAACCCTTCTATGCCTTTGATTGAATGCGAATTTCCAGCCTTGCAAGCTTTAAACAAGTTGGGTGATGGCTCATTAAGGTCTGCTCGAGAAGCAGAACAGGTAATAAAATCAATTTTCTTATTCAACCTTTGAAACCTTCATGATGATTCCTTCTTAGCAATGAATCTAAATGACACTTTTTATTCTTGTCACTTTAGGCCAATTTAGCGTTTGCATCAAAAGTTTTAAAAGCATTATCCCCAATACCATTTCTTGGTCCCAAAACATGGCTATTGGTTAGTGCTTCTTCTTCGAACGCTTTTCTTCGTGACGCGGCAGCCAAAGCAAAAATTTGTGGAGCATCGGTTCACTCGTTGAAAGATGGTTTGCCAGAAGTAGGAACAGGTGATGTTTGTCTTTTAGTAATTCCATCCGTTAAAAGCGATTATGATGCCGCACAAAAAATTGCAGCTGCAGGGGAAGTTTCTGCAGTCATTGTACAAAATGGATTTGCAAAGGTAATTTTGAGATCAGCTTTTCATTTTTGTCTAATTTTTCCGTATTGTCTCATATACATTTATTTTTTTTTTTACCGGCAGAATCCTAAGAGTATTCCAGCAACAGCAACAATGGCATACTTTCTAAAACCATTGACTTATAATTCTCAAGTTGCTGGTTTTCTGCTACGTCAATATCCTGGGAAATGGACAACTCTAGATGCCGTATCCAAAGAAATTCTTGGAGCAGTGGATGATGCAGAAATCTTAGTTCGAAATACAAATACTCCAGATTTACGTGCATCTGGACGTCTTGTTCAAAAATCGGTAGATGATAGAGCAATTCAAGCTAGAAATAGATAATGTCATTGATTCTTTTGCAGCATTTTATGCGGAAATGCATTAATTTTATTCTTTACACATACTGAATGGGTTGTTGTCATGTATTGATTTCTGGCATTTCGAGAATCAATATCATGAATGTAATGAATAAACATGAACGGATATGAATTTGATACATGGAAATTCCCATATTCAGAATTATCATTCAGTCTGAATTAGAACAAGGAATGTGATTCTGCTTTGATATTGAGTTCTTTCTTTCATATTGTAAGATAAAATTATATTATGATTCAGAAAGGCATATTGGTTGTTTAATACAATGATTTTAGTGTGGTCTTTCTAAATAATATATTGTGTTTCATTCTCGTGAGGAGTATGAAAAACTAAATATAACAAATTATAGGACACAAACTATAAATATATAAATATCTATTTTGTTAAAAGAATCGCTATCAAAATTGACTGAACAATAATGTGTCACTTTCGCTTAAAATTCAGTTTACTTGACTACATGATTTCGCTTGTGACATTCCTTGGAAAAACTTCCGTGTATAAAATTGCTATGTGATTTGAGGTCTCGTCCCGAAGCTCTTCAAAAAGTATATAGTTTCTCTAGTATATCAATTGGGTCCTGACACACTTTTCAGAATCGTGGTAATGGAAAGTAGGTACCTCCAAAGGTTCCATTGGTTCCTTTCCTTCTGCGGCATCGAGAATTGCCACAGCATCTCTGTGGTAAAATACGGAAAATCCTTGCCTACGCTGAACTTCAACAATTACTCCGTGATCAAATTGATTCTTTCCTTTGAAAAGTCGAACATTAAACTCAACGTTGTCTTTCGAAACACATTTTGCTTTCGCCTTCATTTCGTTAAAAGTTACAGAGATGTTGCGATCCAAAAGATATTTCGCAACACGAGAAGCAACAATAGATGGCTTTGAATGGGGCACAAATGTAGCAGTTTGTTCAAGAGGGTAGAAATCCGGTTTTGGCTTCAAGGTGTGGTCGTTCACGTTCCACATACTAGAAGACATTTGACTGACTTCAACCTTCTCTTTCGAGAAAGAATCGAAGGTGCACAGATCTACGCTTTCAGATCTGAATTTTGGAGTGGGTGCTCCATACTGAAGGCCACGGGAAAGGGAAGGGGGCATCATTGAGGGACCACCAATGAAAGAAGGTTGCAAATTGCCTACTGCTGCGACAGACCTATGCAAAAATGTAAAAATGTAAAAACATTAGATATTATACTCGGCAATTTATATCCATAGTCATTCAACTTTTTCCAGCTTTTGCCAGCTTAGGCTAGTAGAACACTCCAAAATGCCCTCTATCGACTTTAATGCGTCTCTACGTACCTGAAAGGTCCATCAGCTACTTCAGTGGTTACTGATCTCGATTCATTCATCGAACTGGGCAAGCCAAAGGTGTAATCACCCTTTGTACTTTTCTGGAAGTCTCCAGAAAGTCGTTTCTTGTGTTGTTCGTTCATGAATCCACGTTTTGTTTCTTCCTTCTACAAGAGTTGAAAGTACTCAGTAAACAGGTTGTAAGAAGGAATATTGTTCTACCAATGTGGACCACACTTTCCTACGAATTAAATAACGATTAATTAAATAACTCGAAATAGGCGTATGATTGTGCAGTTCTTTGATTTTTTATATGCGTAATTGCTTTAGTAAAACTCGAAAGGGCCTCCTCATCACTTTCATTTACGAAATAAGAAGAAAAATGATCACACTAAGTAAAAACATTTTGAGCACACAATCTATCTTTTTAACATGATGCAATTTTTATTTCTTAATAGGATAAATGAGAAAAAACTGCATTCGTAGACTATTTTTTGTTAAACGAGTTTCGAGATGTCCTAGTATTTAAGACAAGCCAGAAGAAGTATTTCAACTGCCTTCAACATACTTAGGAAAATTCCTAATGAAGCTGAGACTGTTGATGGTTCTCACTTTCATAGTAAATATCAACACGGTATTTATGAGCTGTACATGAGCCTAATTTAAAATTTAGGGTCCTTAAGCTGTAATTACTTTCTCACCGTTATATCCTTTCCCATATACTAGCTACAAGATAATTGCTTAAAGAATAAATTAGAATTAAATTTAAAAATGATACAAAAACGCGTACCTGTATTCGTCCGCGGGTGTCAGCTCGTGTCTTCTGCTCGTCCATGAAGTTTTAATGCTGCTATACTTATTCCACGTTCATTCGTTTAATTGAATTATAAATCATCAATGACATCTGCTGTTCATTTGATTCGACAATTGTTACACAATAATAAATGTATCTAAAATCTACGGAATTATTTAAACGAGAAAAGTCGGCAAGATTCTCAAATATGTAGTAAGTACATACTCATCATTGTCTGCATCATTCAACATAACTTCCCAAAACCAGCTTAAGATGTGCTTTTCAATAAATTGCTCCTTCACATTAATATGAATGAACTCAAGCCTGGGTTTAGGCTTTCAGGAAAATTCAACATCTACCTTCTTTAACATTTGATAGTTTGATTTCTATTGTTATCATCGGAATTTGTACATGGATTTATTTTTGAACTCATAAAATAATCGCAGAGATATTTGATGCAGTCTTTGAACAGTACTATATCGTGTGAAGATCAAGTATTTCGGAAGTTCTTTTACTCTTTGCTAATTGAAAACCGAATGGGCCTTGAAAGAAAAAGAGAATGAATTCCTTTTTATTCGGGTAGAGCATGCTGCTCGGGGTTATTTTTCACAAATTTAGTGCAACCCTTATTCGATAAAATTTTACTATACATTGTTGCAATTTCATAAATATCAATATTAGAAATTCCATCCTCGGATACACTCTGCAAAGACTTTTGGCTGACGCAATCATATGTGCGTAGAATATCGTATATCATCAGAATGATGTTCAAGAGTGAATCAGTGACTCTTGCATACATCTCAATAGAGAAGATGAAGCACAACTGAAGATGCATGCTCATTCTATACTGTGACTTGCGAAGTAAACCATCTCTGTGTTCATAAATTACATTGTGGTCCTCAATTCATATTTTTGTCCTTCGGAATTAAATACATTTTTTGCGAAGTCCCTTGTCATCGTCACAGCATTTGCTGGTGTGAGTTCATTACAAAAAAAAATACCGATTCTATTTTCATTTTCATCCAAATAAAGTCCTGTTTATCGTAGCGAGTCGTCTTATTGTAATCTATCGTCATATTAAGTTCTTCATTTGCAAATAGTGAAAATATTTGTGACGTAATCAATCTCTCAACAGAGTTTGTGCAGCTTATTTATAAGCTGCTGATGACAACGAAAAGCAATCATCAACTAAATTTCAAAGTATGTGCGTATTCGTGTAAGATTCATACTGACATGAACGTCTGCAGAATAGAACAATATTATCCGCAGAAAAACTCTTGCACCATCATACACATCACTCAAAATCCTCTGGTGTTCAACTAACTCTAGAGAGAGTCTATTCATGCAACTATATCTTTGTGAATTCATTGAAAGAAAATTTAAGTGATAAAGGTTTCGCACTCTTGAATATCAAAAAACAAATCAACGATATAAAATCATGGCGTTCATGAACCATTTTAAGAAGAAGTTATTATTGAGCTCTTTGCTAGTATTAGGTCTATTTGAAAACCTTTTATTGGCAAGAGGCTTTGTAATCTGCCCAAATGGGAAAACAAATCCATCTCAAATTCGATATGAGACAAAACTATTCAAACGACCACCTCGTCGTAAATATCAAGAAACTCCCTCATTTAATGAAAATAATGGAGAAATACCTGCAAATTTGAAGCGCAAGATTGTTGCAAAACGTCCTGCACTAGGACATGTCGTACCAAAAGGAATGAAAGGAAAGGGTGAGTATAAACTATAATGCTCTTATCTCTATTGTTTGAAACTCTCATCATTGACATCATATTAATTTTGAAATATTTGTTTCCTTCATTTGTAAAAAAATGAATCGCATATATATATATTTGTGTATGTATTTACACTTTATTGAAAAATAAATCTCATAGGTGGTTCTTCGAATCCAACCTTAAGGGCGCAAGGAAAAGCTCGAGAAGACAGTATCAATAATCCATCTAACTTGAAAATTCTTGGAGGTTCTGCACGAGGACGCAAACTTGATTCACCTGACGTTTATCTTCGTCCCATGATGGGAAAAGTTCGTGAAGCAGTTTATTCTACTTTTACTAGTTTTGGTCTCTACGATGTTGTGAATACAGTTGGCAGTGGTGATGATATGAATGCTCCTACACGGCATTTAGATATTTTTGCAGGGAGTGGAAGTGTTGGATTGGAGTCGTTAAGTCGAGGAGCTGCTCATTGCACATTTGTTGATTTAGCTCGTGATTGCTGTGATACTGTGCAACGAAATTTAAAACTGCTGGATTTTGAAGCACGTGGAGATGTGAAGTGTTGTGATGTGTTTGAGGCACTTAGACATCCTAGAGAAAATGGCATAGAAGGTACTTTTGATATTCTTACATTATCTCCCCCTTATGAAGAAATTGTTTATGCTGATTTATTAGATGCCATAGCAAATTCACCAGTACTTCGAGATGATACAGTTATTATGGTGGAATACCCTGTGGAATTAGGCAGCCTACCACATGTTCTTGACAGAACTGTAGAAGGAGATGAAGGAAAATTGATTGGGGTAAGAAATAGAAAGTATGGCCGCACAGTAATCGCGATGTATGTTGCAAACCCAACTGGGAATTTAGAGGTCGCACAAAGTCGCCCAGAAGATTTCATATCAATTTAAACTTCATTAAATGAAAGAAATCATCCGAATGAAACTCATACATCTACAAATAGAAACTATATTATAATGTTTTAGTTTAGAAAAGAATTGAGAGGTCGCACAAAGTCGCTCAGAAGATTTCATATCAATTTAAACGTCATTAAATGAAAGAAATCATTCGAATGAAACTCATATATCTACAAATAGAAACTATATTATAATGTTTTAGTTTAGAAAAGAATTGAGAGGTCGCACAAAGTCGCTCAGAAGATTTCATATCAATTTAAACTTCATTAAATGAAAGAAATCATTCGAATGAAACTCATATATCTACAAATAGAAACTATATTATAATGTTTTAGTTTAGAAAAGAATTGAGAGGTCGCACAAAGTCGCTCAGAAGATTTCATATCAATT
>Ga0209092_10003445_pt1 | contig 13716 bp, 27 predicted proteins | sample FraStrMetagenome_FD_187446 | JGI IMG/M metagenome (GOLD analysis project Ga0209092, IMG submission 187446) | Marine eukaryotic phytoplankton communities from Arctic Ocean - Fram Strait ARC3M Metagenome (SPAdes) (version 2) | ecosystem: Environmental > Aquatic > Marine > Oceanic | place: Fram...
CAGCTATTGGGGTTCAAATCATTGTTAATAACTTTTTTGTTCATAACTTTATTTGCCCGGATGGATTCTTTTTTGTATCTTTGCACGATTTATCCTCCATTATTGTACATTAACCCCAAATTTCCCCAAGCTCATAGGAAGCTCTCTAAGGGATTATCTCTCAGTAGTGGGGTAAGATGATGGAAATAGCTTGTAGTGTATAACAATCCCACAGAAAAAAGTTTTCCGAGCGGCTAACACACACATAAGCTCCATCACCCCATTGATAGGGTATTTTAGCTATCTTCTTCTACTCCAATATATTAAGTTGTGGGAAAAAGTGGTAGGAAGTGGTAGATTGTGGGATACACTCCCAAATTAACCTATTTGTATATAAATATTGAAATGTATAAAGATATCCGTATATCGGTGAGGTTAATTTAAAGGGGTATCATATTAGCCTATATCGATAGTTGCTTAGCTTGGCGGAGGGAACCTAAAGGAACCCTCCTTTCGGTGTGTAGTGTAGGGAGTGTAGAATGGGGTTACCTTCTACTCTTTTATAAATCTTATTCTCTTTTATACTATATACGTTTACTATACTGAATGTACTATATAGTTCTTATGTACGTATTGTATTATCTATTGTATTACTCTCTTTATTACTTCTATTTCTATTATTACTATTATTAGCAATATTATTATTAGTAAGGTTTTCACACTTCGAGTTGGTGAGATTCAGGCTTGTAGGATTCTTAGTTGAGATTAACTCCACAAGAATATCCTATGAAGATAAATTGATATTTTGAATCGAATTGAAAGTGTAATCCTAAATCTAAGAATGCATTATCAACATCTATCGTTCTCCAATAGTTAGATATCTTTCCAAAGGGTTGAGATTGTATATATCCACTTTGAACAATTACTCTATATCTTTTGATTTGATGAGAATATCCAATTGAATAGTATAATTCTTTATATCGAACCTTTCCACTATATCCAGCAAATTCATCCAAATTAGGAACCATCCAAGATAACCTTCCAGACCTTTGTTGGATAGTTTGATTAAATCTAAAGTTAACCTCAGTTGGTAAATCCAACATTCCAATTTCTAAGTATAAGCCGTGGTTTGTACACACACCCATTTGTGTAAATGGATATGAGAAATTGTGGTTCGTATAAACCCCATGTTCGATTGATTCTATGTAACTTTGTGATTTTAGATTTGGGGTTATACATAACAACAATAGAGTTATGTATATTAATCGTTTCACATATATAAATAGTAATTGGGCAAAAAGAAACCCATCTTTTTATGGATGGGTTATGATTTATTTTTAGTTATTTCTTATACTCTACTAATGGACTTATCTTTGAGTAATTTTGCTCACTATACTTTAGGATTACATTCTCTTCTTTAGTAGTATAGTTCCAAGTTAGTTTGGTTTTGATTTCATTTATGATTGTATCTATTGTAGGATTTTCCAATTCCATAATATCCAATGCTAATTGAGTTCCACCATACCAATGTTCTTTTACTCTTTCACCACTTTCCAACGCTGCTTCTGAAATCATTCCTGTGAAATATTCTTTGGTATTAGCTTTATCCCAACTTGCAACTTGTATGTTTCGTTTTATTAGGTTTTTCAAATGAGGTTTTCGTTTTAATAATTTCAACTCCTCTAATATGTACTCTCCTAATAAATCTAATTTGTTTATCATATAATAGTTTTTATTTATCCAATCTTATACCACAAAATACAGGGAATCTTAGTGAACCATCATCGGTAGTTTCAAAGTATCTAACTTCAGCCGTTTTACCAATGTACTCTTCTTTATTGGTTAAGATATCCTCTCTTTCTTCGTGAGATAATCTAGCTCCAGTCTTTACAACTTTTCCGTTGTATTCTATCCAAATAGTTCCGTGAGTTGGAATAGCATCATTAGGTGTAATATCCACAATTGGTACAGCTACATCAAAGAACTTTTTATACTTTAATAAGTTATCACTTCTACCATTGACTTTATATCCATCAGTTCCCCATCGTATCATTATACCTTCATATCCTTCACTCATAAATTTCCCATAATACTCTTCTAACTCTGTTGGGCTATTGATTTCTACTAAAGGTACTACTTCTATATTTGGTAAACCGAATACTATGGTTTTAAGTTCATTGTATCGTTCTATAAAAGGTTTATCTGAAATCATATCATATACATGGTATTTCACATTTTCAGTTTGACCTTCTCTATATTTCTTTATGATTTTCATATTCTCTTGAAATGTCAATCCATGTGCATATAGTTCACCATCAATGTATTCCTCAAATCCTTCCAAATCATTCTGAATATGTTTCAGAGTAATGATTTCCTTATTTGCTCTTGATATTAATTTACCATCATTTCCCAAACCTCTCATACCATCTAATTTTGGTTGAGCGTAGCAAGGGAATTGTACTTTCTTTTCTTTTTTGAAATAATCATTAGCCAACATAGGTAGAATTACCTTAACACTCTCAGCTTCTTCAATGGTTTTGAAATATCCCTCTCTTAGTTTCTTAACTATAAGAGCTTCAGCTTCAAATTCAGATTGAGTTACTTCAGTAGTTTCGTTTATCTTTCCGATGTTCTTTGGTTTACACAATTTCGTATGTATTACTTTCTTACCATCTAACAATCCAGATATTTGGATTAAATTACCTTCGTTGGTAGTTACTTCCAAAATCCTAACTTTACCTTTACTATCTAATTTGTATATATTCATTGTTTTTATATTAAGGGGTTATTTTCCTCTACCAGCTTTCTTTACTCCTGCTCCACTCTTTTTTCCACCACCTTTAGATTTAATCTTATTATTGGCGTTCTTATCACTCGTTTTGTTATTGTTCTTATTACCGAAAAATTGACTTCCCATAGTTTTGTTTGTTTTACATACTAATATACGTAATTTATTTGAATTACACAAGCTTTTGTAGTGAAAAGATAGAACCCCAACTCAAATAAATGAATAAGGGTTCCCGAAATCATTATTCAGACTTCAAATGTGCCATAACTCCGGCTTACAATTTATGTTTAATTAAGTAGAAAATGAACCAAAGTAACATAACAGGCCATAGTAAGAAAATCAAAAGCCTTTCTAAATTTTCCAATTCATGCTCACCACCTTTTAATATAATATCAAAAAATAGTAAAACACAAAACCCTATAATTCCATATGTTATCATATTAATATGTTTTTGTTTTATTAGATATATCCCACATTTCCCTAGCAATATGCAACTTACGTTCTAACATAGATATAGATTCTCTTTGATGTTCCATATGTTCCTGCATCAGTTTGATTTGATGTTCCAATTTAGAACATTTATCATCTAATTTAGCTTTGCTCTTAAAATATGTTTTCAATTTATTCATCATTTGTTAATATTTCGTTATATCAGATATACAATCTTCTTCATCATTATTAAAGTTATTCTCATACCAAACCCTACCTCTCTTATCTCCATAGTTTCTGGTAGCTATATATGGTTTCAGTTTGTTAATATCTATAATATCAAACCATTTTTTCATAAATGGCCTATCATCTAAGAATTCGTTTTTATGTTTATTCACAACACTTAAACATTCATTCAATATGGAACTCCACCTACCAACTGAATTGGTTACATTACTCCAATCGATATTATCTTTGTTATTTTTGGTAAATTCTTTAATTACTATGTTCATCATTTCTGTTGAAATTGTGTTTGATGCTTTAGTAAAAAGTTTAATACCTTGCTCTTCTACAAATTGAGAACCAAACTCAGAACGTTTATTATTAATATCATTTATATTAATATCTACATCTTTCAACATTACATACCCCAATCCTAATTGAGATTCTGGTATTGTTTCATCCCATAGTTTCATTTCTAAATTATGAAGAGTTGATTCATACATTCCAATCAAATTATCAGTAGCTCCACCCAATAACTTATCTGAACAATGAAACTTATACATTCCATATTTTCTAAAGAACATTGATGATGATACTATTTTCTCTGGATTTCGTTTCATCTTAGTAAATACCTTATCTAAATTAGAATAGTATTCATCAGTTCTCATTTTTATAACCCATTTATCAGAAACTTCATTCAATCCAGCTAAAGTAGTTATTATTTGATAATCTAAATTAGCACCCCTCCAAAATCTAACTAATGGATATTTGTTTTTAACAATTTTCCAATTATTAGGAATAGCATAATCATTTAAATTCGCATCTTCCCATATACTAACCACTACTTTGTAATCTGAATAGTTTTTTATCCAAAGATTAAAGGTTTTAGGGTTTATAACACCCTGAAGTAATATTGTATATTCTCTTTGTTTAGAGAAGATGTGGTTTAGCTTCATTCTGTCCAGCATTTGTTACGATTACATATTCAGGATAAAAATGTTGTAAATCACCAGCTCCAGCATAACTTAGTGCTGATTTTACACCATCTAATAATCCATTAATAATAAATTTTACTCCACCTTTATATGGAATAGTTGTAGATTCTCCTTCAACATTTCTTGATTTCTGCCCATGAGTTACTTTGGTTTCCAATGATGCTGAACCTCTATATCTTTTGTACAAACCTTTAGATGTTTCTAATATTTTACCAGGAGATTCATCAGTTCCAGCTAATAGAGAACCTAACATTATAGTATCTGCTCCAATTGCTAGAGCTTTAGCCATATCTCCACTACTTCTAATTCCACCATCAGCCATAATAGGTACTCCACTTACTTTAGAAATCTCTTCTAATGAAGTTACATTTGGAACACCAAACCCAGTTTTGATTCTAGTTGTACAAAGTGAACCTCCCCCAATACCAACTCTTAACCCATCAGCTCCCGCATCGATTAAGGTTCCAGCTGATGATTGAGTAGCTATATTACCAGCTATGATATCTACGTTTTGTAATCTTTGTTGTGATTTACACCACTCCAACATATCAATTACATTTTGGTGGTCTCCATGCGCTACATCAATAACTAAAACGTTAGCTCCACTTTCAGCTAACCCTAATGCTCTATCTTTATCTTCTTCTTGAACTCCGATAGCAGCCATAATTGGAACTGCTTTTATTTCAGTATGCCAATCATCATACATAACTCCCCATTGTTCAGCGATTCCAGGTGTATGAGTTCCTTGTCCATATATTGTACTGAATAATTCTTCTACAATATCACATTGGTGAGTAATACTCATAAATCTATGAATACATCCAACACCACCCAATTGTGCCATTTTCAAAGCCATATCGTATTCACATATGGTATCCATTGGTGAAGCTACGATAGGATTTAATAACCCATATCTCCTACTCAACTTTGTACGAAGATTGATATTTGTTCTTGATTTGATATTCGAAAATGCTGGAACCAGCTGAATATCATCATACGTCAATGCGTAATCCATAACTTTTTATTTTATTTATTATTTTGTTTGATAAACATTTCTATCCATTTCAGTAAATGGTGAATTCATTAATTTTGTAAGTACCACACATCCCATTGTACCACGCGATGCTTTAGCTTCAGTATCCGCATATCTCTTAGCTATAAATAACGAATCACATACAGCTACTAAATGTGTGAACCCATTGATATCACTTTTGCTATAAGCTAAAACTACAAATGTTTCCATTAAATAACTTTATTAATATAGTGTTTGATTACAATATGTGCTGATTCGTAGTTTGTTGCTAATGGTACATTATGTACATCACATAATCTCATTAACATTGAGATATCTACATCGTGTGGATGTTTATCTAATGGGTCTCTAAAGAATATAACTGCATCTATCTCACCTCTGGTTACCATAGCACCTATTTCAGCATCACCTCCCATTGGACCTGAACTAACCCTTTCAACTTTATCCACACCAGCGTGTTGAATCATCTGACCGGTAGTTCCAGTAGTTACAATATCTACATTATATTTGTTAAAAAACTCCAATCTTTTCATTACAAATGATACCATTGATGCCTTTTTACCATCATGCGCTATTAGAGCTACCTTCATTCTATCCATTTTAGATTCTATTAATTGGTATTGTAATTTCACAAAAATCCTCATCAGTTGGAAAAACAACACTAAAATTCATTTTTGAATCCAATTTGTTAGCCAATCCCCAATTTTTGTTTATAAAGTAAATAACTTCAGTACCTTCGATACTACTTACTTTTTTACTTAGATTGAAAGGAACGTTTGGCTTTCCTTTTATTATAATCTCTTCTTCTTCGTCTTGAAACATATTTATTTTATTTATTTGTTATACAAATATACGAAATTTATTCCATATATCCTAATCTTTATACTCCGAATATCTTAGATATGCAGATAGAATTCCTAAAATTACAAATATTATTAATCCTACTTCCTCCATTCTGGCATTCCTCTTAACTTCCCTTCAGTTTTTTTGAGTAATTTAGCTGGTATTCCAACATATACTCCAGACTCTTCGATTGATTTAGCCATAACTCCGCCAGACCCCAATGTTACATCAGTTGAACCAATCACAACTCCGGGAGAAACAACAGCTGATGAACCTATGAAACAATATTCAGATATATAAGATGAACCACCAGTTGAAACGTTATTAGCTAAATGAGTTTGTTTACCAATAAAAGTACCATGTCCAATACAACAACCAGGTGCCATATTAACTCCATCTTCTAATATAGTTAGTTCATTAGCAGAACCTCTTACTATCGATGAGTTAGAACCTACAATACAATCATTTCCAATCTTAACTCCACCCAATTGTTTTAGAAATACTTTCACATCATCATCCCATACCCACATCATTCCTTCAGCTCCAATAGTACAATTAGCACCAATCTGAACATTATCTCCGATTTCAGTATTTGAATATATTACTGAATTAGGTCCAATACTTACATTGTTTCCTATTTTTACACCCAATCCAATAACTGTTGATTTGTGTATTTCACAATCTTCACCAAATGTATAACCACCATCGGAAAATATAAAGTTGTTCTTTGCTTTATGTGAAAGTTTGTAAAAATGTAATTGAGGGTCATTTACAACAATCTGAACTACGTTGTTTAATCCTTCAAACTTTTTCTTACATATTAATCTACACTCATATAAGTGTGAAATGTGTTCGATATTATCACCCACATAATAAGTGATACACCCCTCACCAGCATTTTTTAAAATAGATAACATTACTTAATTTTCTTTACAGGTAATCCAGCATAAACACCCGCTTCTGTTAAATCCTTATTAACAAATCCTAATGCTCCTACTACAATATTATCACCAATTTTAGTATCAGCTGCTATCTTAGAACCAGCTCCGATATAAGTATTTTTACCGATAATAGTTCCGTGCTTTGTAACTCTTTCGTGTGTTGAACCTAATGTAATTGTATGAGGTCCTAAGAAACAACCTTCTTTCAATAATACACTTTCAGTTAGAATTGTACCATATTTAATTGTTACATTCTTTTCAATAACACAATTTGCAGCTGTTCTGATTCTACCTTGTACAATAGAATTCTCTCCAATATCGTTATTCTTACCTATTTCACAATAGTTTCCAACTACTGCCCCTTTTCTAATTATGGTACCACTAGCTATAACATTAAAGTTACCAACACTAGCACCATCTTCAATAATTACATCATCATCAATGATGTTGTACTGTCCTACACTCATTTTATTCGTATTTATTTAAAATTAAACTTCCCTTTAATAATGTTCTTTCACCTTTTTTGGATGCAAAGTAACTATTTCTTCCGTGAAGTAAGTAACTATCTCTCCAAAATACAACATCATTATCTTCTAATATAATAGAATCCAACATACCTGAGTTTTCTATTCTATCGTTTAGAAATTGTTTAAATTCATCAACCAACGCATCAGCTTCCTTTGTATTAGGATATCTTTTAGCAGGTGGATAATTCCAACTCAATTTCCAATCACCATCATCTACTTTTAAGATTTCGGTAACCTTTTCTCTATTTCCTTTTTTGTGCCCAACTGGTATGGTTAATAGTTTATCAATCAAATCAACTCGTTCATCATACTCCATTAATGAAACTAATTTCTTTGAATCAATAAATGTAGTTGCCCCACCCATAGGTGCTTTTTTCAAACATATTAAGAATTTGATATTCTCCTCAAATTCAGGAACATCTTCAAATTCAGTATATGATGTATCGGTATGTAATGGTTGTGCATTTTTAGAAGTTCTATACTTCATTTGTTCAGCTGGGTCATATGATATCTCAATCAATGTATTTTCAGTTGGATTTCCTGTATGTAAATCCTCACCCGCACCAATTATCTTACCAATAGATTTAACAAAGTTTTGTAGATAATCATCAACTTTTTCGGTGTTTTTGTAATTTTTTATCACTAAAACCTTATAATTATTGAGAATATCTAAAAGTTCCTTCGGTTCTTTAATATCGGTATAATTAACTTCTTTATAAAAATTCATTACTTATTACCTTTAGTATATATTTCAAATTTACTTAAATCAGGATAAGATAGTTCCAAATCATTTTGATGAGTTTTACTACCATCAGAATTATAGAATTGCCCCATAAGTAATAATCCTCTAGCAGCAAGTTCAGGCATCATATAGAAATTCCACCCTAACATATCTAAATTATCTTCGTGATAAGATACAGCTCTTCTACCACTATATCTTGCTCTCTTAAACCAACGATATGCAGTTGGGTCATCAGTTAGTATAGCTCCACCCTTTGATAACTTAAAGTGTTTGTAAGGACCTGTGAATGATACACACATATGTGTATTTGGTTTGTACATATCAGCAGTAAATGTTAATGCTGAATCCCATACTCTAGAACCTTCCAATTGGTAAGCACCTTTAATTGTAGTACCTTCAACTTTATTAAAACCTACATTCAACCCAGCGTGAATTATTTCACAAGGAACTGATGGGTATGTTCTACTTGGTATGGTTATTGTATCATCGGTTCGATTCATCACTACATGCTCATAATATAATGATAGGAACAACCCATTACTCATATTATCCAATGTTACTGCGTATTTAGCTCCCGTATAACTAGCTAATTTCTCTTCGAACTCTTCAGTAACTTTATAAACTCCATAACCCATATTTATCTTCTTAAATTATCTACATAATTATTTAATCCATTCATATCTAATGATGTCCAACATTTAAAAGCAGTATCACCATCTTTAAATCTTTCTTTCATTAGAATATCGAAACTTCTACCTATATCAAATGAGTAGATATCAGTATCCATTATTTCTTTTGTTATTCCAGCTGATATAATATGACCACATTGTGTAAATAACATAGTAGGTTTATCTGAACTACTATCTATTTCCTTAATTTTAGTTATATATTCATCAACATTATCAATAGCTCCAACTCTTGGTATTTGTATAAATTCAAAATTCTTTATCTTAAAAATCTCACCAAACCCACCAAATGTATCAGGACCTAGGAATATAACATTAAAATCCTTTTCGTTTAGTAGTTTAAAAACTCTCCCCCACTCACCTTTTATAGTGTAGTGTTTCATTATACCAGCATAATAGTAAGTTTTATTAGTTACATTGTTTAAGATATGAGCAAACTTAGTTCTATGTTCTTGAACAGGATGTGATTCAGACCATATACCCCAATGAGTACCTAATCCAACTCCCATTGAAATTCCAATGTGAACACTATTTGGTAAATTTTCATACTCAAATACCATTTCAATTAGATTCTTAATTAGAGCCTTTTGCTTATCAGAATACTTATGCCAATTACCTAAACCTAACCCCTCAGCTTTATATATGTTAGAAATCCACCCAGCTATTTCATTATATCGTTTTTGCTCTAAGTGAGGTTGTAACTTATACCAATTCTTATAAGTTAATTTAAAGACATCTACGAATCCGTGATTCATTCTCATAAATTGAAAAGGTTCATCCCTCTTAATCTTATTCAAAAAGTAATCAATGCCAGGTATATATGCTGGAATATTAGTATATTCTAAATTTATTGTTTTCACTTAAACCAACCAATTTTCTGACCGTTCTTAATCCTTTCATCATACTCTTTCTCAGAACCTGGGTATCTAAATGCCCAAAAGATAATCAATACAAAGGTAATACCAGCGTACAATACTACTCTGATTGGTAATGTGAAATACATAGATAATAATGATAAACACATTACACCTACCATAGCATATCTACCTCTATATGGGTATATTCTTTTGGTTTCCCAATTGGTTAGATATTTACCAAACAATTTATGTTCATGTATCCACTTATTAAATTTTTCAGATGATTTACTAAATGCCCATGCAGCTAGTATTACAAAGAATGTTGTTGGAACTCCGGGTAGGATGATTCCGATGTAGGCACAACCTACGAAAAATAATCCTAAGATTACCCATAATGTTTTTCTCATAATCGTTATTTATTTAATTCAATTTCTACTTTATTCCAATAGTGTAGAGTACTACTACGTTGATAACCTTTAGGTCCACCATTCCAATTTCTAGCAATTGTTTCAAAATCAGAATCTTTGTGATGGAACTCTTTCCAAATTAAGAACATCTGAATAGATTTTTCTCTACTGAACCTATCCTTACGTTTGAATCTAATTTCACTACGTTTTAACTTTAGTATCCTATTAACCTCTCTAATCATAATAGGTCTGATTTGTAATACACCAATAGATGGTTCACCTAAGTTAACATCACCAATAGCGGAATCATTACCTCTTGATTCTACTTGTATTAATGCTTGTACCAAATCGGATTCATCCATTATTGGTAATTCAACTACAATTTCTTTTATTGGTAATGGTTCCAAAGTTACAATTGGTGTTACAATTGTTCTGGGTTTATAACCATTACCAGCACTCAATAATAAAAATGTTCCACCTAATAGTAAAACTGATGTTAAAATTCCTAAAAACTTCTTCATATATATAAGTATTCGTTAAACTTCGTTTTGTTTTATATCTTCGATATACTGCTTTCTTAGTTCATTTAGTAACTCTTTTTCGTAATCTAAATAATATCCCCTCGTTTGTATTTCCGTAATTGCTTCTCTACTAGCTTCAACTACATTTGTTAAATCATTAGATTGTTGCTCTTTTAACCAACTATCTATTGTAACCAATGCTTTTGCTAACTTTCTATCAACAGTATGCATCCCCATACTATAACTTATCTAAATAGTTTGTTAGGTTATCATAAATCTCCTTACCACTTTGAGACATTCGTTGGTAATCAAATTCTAAATCCTCAACCATATTGGTAATCTCCATTAAAATATCTTTCACCTCATCTTGAGTAAAAATCTTATCAGTATATCCACTTACTTTTCCAGCCATAATATTATTTTGTTCTACCAAATATACGAAATTTAATTCATATATCCTAATTAGTTTTGTTTATTTTTTTAGATAAGTGTTATACTTAAATACCATTTTGTTTAACATAGCTTTTTGATGTTCATCATAGTGTTCTTTTTTCAACATACCATGTAACCAAGACACTTTAATACGATTCGATGCATCAGATTGTGTGAGATACCAAGACTGTAAAGTTCTTAGAAATACCTTTTGTTCATCTGAAAATTTTTCTATGGAATGGTTCATACCAATTCTGCTTTTTTGTAGGTTATATATGTTTCTCTAAGAGCATTTAGTTTCAACTTTTGGTCCTCATTATAATCAGTTCTATATAATATAGAACCAATCATCTCAGAATTTATTTCATCCATCCAATTTTGATTTTTTATTTGTTGTAACCAAGCTATCTGAGCTCTGGTTAAATCCCATCTTTTTTCTTTCATCTAATATACTTTATTATTTCTATTGTAATGACAATCTAGCAGTTCTTCTGCTACTTCTAATGAGATTCTATTCTCATTGTACATTCTCCAAATTAGTTTATTCATATTATGCTGCTTCTTTTCTAATTAAATTCAACAACAATTCGGTATCTAATACCACTGGTTTAATAAATTCAACTTCATGCTCTAAATAAGAATACTTATTATGTTCATCAGATTGAGCTGATACTATCTCCATTAGATGTTTTACTAAATCATTTGAATACATCACCACATCCGAATCTATTACGATTTGGAATTCCTGTCCACCTTTTGGTTTCCAATAAGGAATATCCGTATCTGAATAGTTTTCGTGATACTGAGCCATTACTTTTACTGTACAATTCATATTTTTATTTTAATCCGATTAATAGTTTCTTATAATCAACAGCGAAGATACCTAAAGTACCAATCATCATTCCCATAAAAGAGAATGCCATTTCGTTATCCACACCAGCAAAACCGATATAGGTTTGAACGAATCCATTCATAGTTCCGATTGATAATCCGAAACCGATAATAATCATTAAAATAGCTTGATAATTTTTCATTTACTTTGTTTTAAAAGGTTTAACTCTCTCACTCAATTACCCTACTAACATACGAATAATAAATGAGAAAACCAAGGAAAAAGTGATTTATTTTCTCTTAATTAAGTAGTTGTATAACAATCCACAATCATCATCATCATCTACTTCATTTTCAATAACTTCATATCTAAAAGGAAGTAATTGTGCCAACTCATCTACATCTACCAAACTCCAATATCCAAATCTTATTGTCATATGAGGTTCAACGGATTTAACATCACTCAATAAGTCTAAAGTAACATCAGAACCTACTTCGAAGTCATCCGAACCATACCACTCTTCTATGTTTTTTAATATGTTATAATCTATTCTCATATCTTACAGTTTTACGATTGATAAAGAAGGATTGAATACTGTTTTATATCCTTTAGTATAAGATGATATAATAGTATCAATAAAATCTTTTAGAAGGTAAGTCCCATCCGAAGAACCAAATCCTTGGTCTTCATCCCAATCATTAGTCCATTCTTCAGCTATCTCAACTGAAGTATCAACCAATTCAGAGAATTGAATTTGTTCATCACTAATCATTTGTTTGAAAGAATCGATACCAAAGGCTCTTGATACGATATTCGAAGGGTGTACTAAGTAATTCATTTGTTTTAAGTTTTAAGGTTTATATAAAAGGAGCTACAATCACTCCCACTCAATTACAACACTAATATACGAAAAGATTATGACATATCCAAGGAAAAAGTGATTTATTTTCAAAAAAAAATCCCCACTAAAGAAATTAATCAATAGTGGGAACTTACACCTTTAAGGTAGCTTCCGTCAAGGATATCGTTACTTCTTTGCTCTATCCGATGAAACTAATTCATCAAATTGTTGTTGAAGTTTTTGTATCATACCACTCATATGTTTAGTGGCTTGGTTTAATTTCATTTCTAAAATCTTTTTTGCTAATTTATCTTTTAGTCCCATGTATATAAATATTAAGTTTTAGATATAATCCTCAGGATTATTCTTTTTATCTTCTAAATGGTCGTGATAACATTCTTCCATTTCATTTTTCAAGTCATTGAGTTTAGTGTAGATATCATCTCTGTATTCATCATCATCCCACATCTTATCGTGGTCGATATCTATATCATAATCTTCAATATCATCCCAATCCTTTGAGTATAAGAATGCTCCAATTGGTTCATATCCCTCATCTTCGTATGTACCTAAGATATAACAATCATCCTTAATATCAGTTAGAACCTTTGCTAGCTTCTCTAAGAATTGTTGAGGTACAC
>Ga0209092_10003446_pt1 | contig 13714 bp, 10 predicted proteins | sample FraStrMetagenome_FD_187446 | JGI IMG/M metagenome (GOLD analysis project Ga0209092, IMG submission 187446) | Marine eukaryotic phytoplankton communities from Arctic Ocean - Fram Strait ARC3M Metagenome (SPAdes) (version 2) | ecosystem: Environmental > Aquatic > Marine > Oceanic | place: Fram...
TCATACATATCCTATCCTATAAACAAAAAATCAGTGTATATGCCACAGCTTGTTGAGGTAACATGCTCCATTGCTACCGATATATATTGAGCCTGAGCCTGAGCCTGAGCTTAACCCTCAACCTCAGCCTTAGCCTGATACCTTGCTCCCATGCCTTTTCGAGTTCCATAACGCGGTCACGCCAAAGTGCACGGCAATCGATGCCGATGCGGCTGTATAACAACAAAGATAGTAATGATAGCGATGATGGAAATGACATGGTGAATGATGAAGAGTTAATGGGTGGAATATTTTGGACTGAGGAGGAAGAAGTTGAGATGAATTTACCAGCTTCTGTAAGTAGCAATAATGGAAAGGAGGATGATGGTGATGATGATGACAGTGTTGGGTTTATAGAGAGTGAATATACCAATGACTCATGGGGTAATGATGATGATGGTGACGTTCAGGCTGTGACCGGCAGCTCGTGGAAAGATTCGGGGTATGAAAGTAGTTTTGATGAGGAAGAGCCTTCGTCGAGTAGTAAAAATATGCCCAATCCGGAAGATGTTGACGAAGAAGAGTGGTTGAATCAATTGGCTCAGATTAGTGCAGAAGAAGTTGAATTCATGGAACAAGAAAGCGAGAGGGCGAATATGATGCAGCAGATGGAGGAACTGGGTTGGTCTAAGGAGGCTATCAAGGATACTTTAGGTCTTACGGTTGATGAATCTGTTGAGCAGGAGTCCTTTGATAATGATGCGTTGGTTCAATTCAATGAAGAGATAAAGGCTGGGGCTCTTGGAGCTGTGTCAACTGATGATTTGGAGGACATGAAAATGATCGAAAGTCATAAGTATGTTGAAATAGACGAGGATACAGGCGAGTCAGTTCGAGCTCAAATGGTTTATGTGGACGAGCATAGCTGTATTGGTTGTACGAACTGTGCTTGCGTGGCGCAATCAACATTTTTCATGGAGGATGACAATGGTCGAGCACGCGTATTCCAGCAATGGGGTGACGATGACGAGACAATTCAAATTGCAATCGAGACTTGCCCGGTTGACTGCATACACTATGTACCATATGACGAATTAAAGCGTTTAGAAGTAGAGCGACGAGACCAATTTATTAATTTTAAAGCGAGACTTGTAAGTCAAGGAGAATATGGCGGTGCAACTGGCCATCGCGTTGGTAGTGCTCATGTTTTTACGGCTCCTCCGAAGATATCTGGAAACATGGGATCACGATGTAATAATTGTCCTTCTCGAGGCTGTAAAAATTGTCCTATGTTTGGAGTTGGAAAGAATCCCGAGTTTGAACGAAGAGAGAAGGAAAGATTGCAGAAAAGAGAAGCCAAACGAATTAGGGAAGAGATGGAAAAGCGAGAGAAACGCACTGATCTTTGATCCTACCCGAAAGATTAGTTTGTGAAAGGTAATGCAGGTGCAAGATTCCATATTCGATTTAGACACACTGTCGCAACTTTCAAATTTTGACGGCATTTTCGTTCAATGCTGAGATAAGTACGTAATTTTGTCATAGAGAAATCGAAAATATTCGAAGACAATATGTTAAGAGCATCTTGTGGTAATGAGAGAAAAGTGCGTTCAGGGTCCTAGCGCAATGAATAAGCGAATACCATGCATGCGAAAAAAGTATACGTAAATATTCAGTAACATGCATGATTTAATTGCCACCAATTACATATTCTTTCTTATATCAAAGTTTCCTTATCTTTAAATGAAGGGATAGAATCGAACAAATTAGGAGGTTGAACGAGTATTCAATAATATTGATCTACTTTTCACGCTATCATGCATACTCGTGCTAAAGCGTGGAGGAATGCCTGTCGTAAACGAAAATATTTTTCTTCTCATGTAAGAAATTTCAAATTTGATCAGATGTACGAGTTTGGTACCAAATTTTCGTTTTGACTGTGTAATCTTATCGGCGAATTGACAACACTTGATCTCGAACCAAAAGCTAAGGAATTAGAGACGGAATATAACTTCGGCGATGAGAACCTTTTAAGGACACAACGAATCTACACATTGATTGAAAAGCTGATGAATATCATAGCTTGGAAATAAAGTTAAAATATGATCACAAAATTCAATTGCTTTGGTGAAATTTTTCGCATAGAACAAATTGATTGCAACTTTGAAACCTGTTTTTGGATTCGTGCGAGCTTCTAAATTCCAAACTTTTTCAAAAAGTTGAGCAGCATCACTGTGCCTTTGTTCCTTCTCTCTCTTGATCCCAAGCAAGAACCAGGCATAAGCACAGGACTTGTTATGTTTCAAACATTTATTACAGAGAACTTCGGCATGATAAAGGTGTTCTCCATCACTTTCCATATACATCTTGGCTAGCATCAAGTTCGCCTGACCTATTTCTTTTTCAAACAAAATATTGTAGGGTAAGTTGACAATTTTCTTTAGAAGGTCTCGAGATTTTTCGTTATTACATCGTAAAACGTATATTTTTGCTAATAACAACAAGGCAGGGATAGATGTGTTGTCGTCTTTGACTACTGAAAGCAAGACCTCTTCTACTTCTTCAAAACAATTTAAATCTTTAACCGTCTTGTAATATAATCGAAGTACAATTGTGTTCTTTGGATCTGTATATAGAGCTTCTAATTGATCCAAAAGAGATTCCACGACCTCTGTATCATTTCGACTTAACCTCACAAATAAGCATTCAACCAATTCATCCGTTCGAAGATAGATCTCGATCATATTTATCAAGGACTCTTGCACCCAGTTTGGATCTTTCCTAGCGATATTGAATACCCTTACAGCTTTAGCATATTGCCCTGTATATTTGAGCTGCAACCCTTTTGCGAAATATGATCCTGAACGTATCTCCTGCGAATTTGCAAGCTCCTCTAATATATCACGTTTCCCATTTCTATACAGAATGCGACTGTAAGAAATCAACGTGACAACGTCATTTTTATTTTGATCATGTAAGTTCTTAAGAATGTATTCCGCCTCGTCAAACTTGTTTTCCTCTACCAGTATATCCGCAAGTATACGATTTAATTCGCAATTGCTGTCAACCATTGCACAATACTTTCTACACTCAGATATATTTCGATTGCTCTTGTGGTAATTTGCAAGCTTAACTATAACCATTTCGTTCTTTGGATCAACATCTAGTGCGCGTGACAAATACATGGGATCTTTTTCTAGGTCAAATAAAGAAAGGCATGTCATCGATATTCCTTGTATCATTTCTCTACTTAATTTACTACGTCTTCGATTGACCACTTCCTGTTGTAAACTGTGCGTTAAAATCAATACAGATCTACGAAGATTATCTTCATCAGGGTTTCTTAACAATGTTGCAAAATCCAATAGTAGAGTTGAATCCGTTTCTAGATGTTGCCATCTCCCTGCACGGTTACGAATCTTCACTAGAGATAATGTTTCCTGAATGAGACAAAGTGCTTCGTCTCTACGGAACTGGTAATATAAGCTTATCAAATCTCGCCGAAATAATAAATCATTCGGAACATTGCGTAGGTGGTTCTCATAATGAATTAGAGCGCGTTCCTCTTGCTCTGAATCAAGCAGAAGTTGTCCTAATTTCATTATGAGCTTAGATTCTCGAGGATAATTATTTAAAGCGTCTTCACAGCATTGAATAGCTTTCTCCACCTCATCAACATTCAAAAATGCGTTAATCAAAGATATGATATTGTCTATATTACCTTTTCCCGCTTTTGAAGCATCTTGAAAGCAGGCAATATACTTTCGTTTGTCGGAAAAACATTCTAAATACACGAGCGCCTTTTTTTCTAAAGCAACATTGGATAAAAGGCCACCCTAACAAATAAAATAAATAAGATGTAAATACTAAGCGAAGTGCTTTAAAATAATAGGATTAACGCATTATCATTGAGATATTACGTACCTCTGAAGTGTTAGAAAAGTATCTCAATGCTTCGTCATCCATTTTCTTTTTAATCATATATTCTCCCATTACTAAAGAAATGAAGTCGCTATCAAATTGATATTCTGAATTACTTGTATACTTCTGTAGAGTTTGAAAATTGTTTGAAATGTTTGCAAGAAGCAAGCGGCAGTGTATGTGATCACTGAGAGAATCCCAATTGGAGCAAATTGAAAAACTGCTCAACTTTGAACGATGGAAAAAGTTCTCTAGAGAAGACCTCACCTCATCGATGTTTTGCGATGATTTGATTAAACAACAAGCTTTAATCAAATTGAATTCTACATTATCTTTCACGCAGAAGTCAACACCAACAGCCATTTCGAGCGACTGCAGAGCAATCGAATAATTTCCTAATGCAAGGTATAACCTCGCCATACAAATATGAATGCGTGGATCTTGTGCGTGATATTTCAACGCATGCTTGACCGAAACCAATGATTGACAAATATTACCCAATGAGTAATGAGTTCTTGCCACAACTGAAACAATTTCCAGGCTTGCCGGGTATATTTCGACCAAAATTTCAAGAAAATCGAGAAAACGTGTGATACATCCACTCTTATCTTCTTCGTTAAAAGTTGAATCCAAAATTAGGTTATAGAAAAAGCATACAGAATCCTTATACATAACTATGTTGTGCTCCATACATTTCGAAAGTTCGATTTGGGATAATTCAAATAGAAACCTTGGGTCGAGAGCAACATATCCATTGACTGGACAAGAAGATAAGGCCTGCTCATACAAGAAACGTTGCTTATCCGTGATAGATTTTATTTCGATTCTTGACTTCGCATCGTATAACAATGTCTGAAGGTATTGAAAATGTGGAGATGTGGTTTTGTCTTCAAGCATGATTTCTGCGAGTTCAAATTGCTGCTTTGCTTCAACAAATTTCCCTTGATAGATAAGACAACGAATAGATCCAACCACACACTTTATGTTGCTCCGATCAATAGATAACGCGTCATTGAACAAATTTGATGCCGTGGCAACGTCATCAATAAGCCAATTGACCAGGGCCAGTTGACCTAAATAATCTACATTGTTGGGCTGTTCTTTAAATGCGCGGCTTGAACATTGAAGAGCGATATCCAAACATTCTTTGCATCGAACAGATAATACGTTTGTGATCATTTTTGAGAGTTTATCAAACATCGGTGCGGACGGATGGGAACATTCCATGAAACGGTTGAAGAGCTCAGACGACTTTTTTGCAAGATCAATACTGTCACTTCCAGCCAATGTGTCATAGAGAATATCCATCATCATAGCTTGAGCATTTAACGGATGAAGTTCAAGCGCACGATCCAGATAGCTTCTTGCGTCTTCCCAATTTTTGTCTGCCATCATAATACCAGCTGCCTCTAACAAAAGAGGCAAAAACTTGTTGTATTTTGTTAAGACGTCCCTCAAACCATCGTGAGCAGTAGCGAAATTCCCATTTTCCGAATTATATTTTGCTCTTGCCAAAATAAGGCTAACATCCTCAGTATTTGAAATGGTTTTCAAAGCAATCGCTCTACTTGTACCACTTTTGACATCGATCCAATAAGACAAGGAAGCTAGTTCGGGAGCAGAATTGTCGACGACGAAATCTAAAAGTTTGCACGCTTCTTCAAACTCATGTGTATGAAAGCAAACGGATGCCGCGATGATTAACGAATTATCATTGGCTTGTTTCTTCATTGTGCGAATGTTCTTGGTAAGCACCTGAATTGATTTCGCACTCATATTTTTCGCTCGTTTGTTGAAAAGCAGCATAGACAAAGAAATAGGGAACTCTAAATCATCTTCCTGCAATTGGTTTCGCAAGTGCTCCATTTCATGGATCATCTCTTCAAAACAACCGCTCGAGCCTTACATATTTTTTGACGACTCAACAAATGCAAGAACTTTTTAACTGTACAAATTTCAAACTTACCTTTCGCGAATGCTTTCCAAAACAAAAAGAGGTGACGTTTACCCATATTCTGAAAGCTTTCAAGCTCCAGAATGGCATCGCATTCTTCAATGGCTTGTTGATAAATTTCAAGGTTTATATAGTAGAATATTGCCGTCAGCGCAGTTTTGATCAGTACTTCCTGTTGAGCTGACATATTCATTTTTGTTGCTAAGGTTGATCATCACACATATGCTGGTACCGGTACTTTGATTTTTGATGATTTTTGATAATTTTTGAATTCACATACGGATATTGAAACAACAAGATACTGCGGTGAATAGTAGTGCAGGACTGTTATTCTCATTGACCGCGTCGAAATGTCGGAATACCTTACCGCGTCAAGTATATTGCTGCCTTCATAACAGATACTAGAATACTTAAAAGTGACCGAAAAAGCCTCATAATGCCTCTTATTTCATAAAGCTACAACCAACCTCTGCCAGAATTCGTATCAAGTAATAAAATGCGTATCTTTAAAGTATCTAATCGATTTCATAAAGCTACAACCAACCTCTGCCAGAATTCGTATCAAGTAATAAAATGCGTATCTTTAAAGTATCTAATCGATTTCAATCGATTTATTTTTCGATGTAGTTAATAAGTATATCAGCCTCAACATATCATGAGCGATAATTCGTAGATTTGCTTCATTTACATTTTCAAGAATCATTTTCATAGGAGATGTAAGACGTAAGACTTCTGAGTAAATAAAACGGCGAAAAAGTATTAAATTTCTTTTCTCATTTCATATTGAACCAGAATTGCAACTGGGCAAGGGCTTCTTTATTTATTAACAACTATATCACGACATAACAATGTGCCGGTACAAGATGGTAAGCGCCATACTGTTGAGACAGGTTTATCCTGATTAGCATGATCCTTCATCTTAATGGGATTATTTTTCTTCAATGGATAACGCTTACAAAGTCAAGTTAAAATCCATGTATTACGCTTATTTTCATCTCTCTACATTCATACGGTTCTTTATTTCATCGATGTTCAGTGCTTGTGTTGTTCATTCGGCTAAATCGATGGTACTTGGAACTCTGCTCGGATCTCCAAACATTGCTTGACATCAGCTAATTATCACTCTTCAGAAGTCCAAGTCCTGCACCTCCTTCCCAACGAGATCGATTCGACATTGTTCTTGACATGAAGAGGTGATAGCTTTTTTTTCAACTCTGCTTATTTTGTTCACTCTTGTCCCAGGTCCCAGGGTCGACATGAAATATATGAAATAATATATGAAATATTTAATAAATGTACATATTAATAACACGTCTTTGGATAATTTGACATCGTACGAATGCAGATAGAGAATAATAATTATATGGTTTTCGTAAGCAATCCACGACACAGAATCGAATGTCGGCCATACAAAACACACGCACACATCATTCTTTTTTACCCATCTCACAAAATATACAACACATTTTCTATTTTCCCATTTTCAACCATGACAATAATTCCACGCAGCATCCATATCGCAGTCACGTTAATCACTGCTTATCTCATCGTCTTAGCTCATGGTATTGTTCCAAAACGAGTTAGCGTAATCACAGGAGCGAGCGGTTTCATCGGAAGGGCCATAGTATATGAAATGCTTAGCAACAACGAAGACTGCGTGTTGCCTATTCATTGCAATGATATCTATGCTCTCGTTCGATCTGGGAAGGTTTCATCGGAACGAGAATACTGGGATAAAGAATTAGGTAGTATCACTCATACGGGTGGTAGCGGCCCTACCGTTACAGTGTGTGCGTATGATATGTTGGATGGCGGTAAAAGTTTGTCCGAATGCTTGGACAAGATTCGGTGCAAATACTGCAATGATAACCCCGACTATATTCCTGCAGATCTATTTGATGGGGTTGATATGTATCATGTTGCATCCAAATTCGGTCCCACGGAGGATCATGAAACAACTGCGTTGGAAAACGTTCGAGGTACGGAGGATCTAGTGCGTACGTGCTCGGAGTACGCTGTTTCAGTTGGTATTCGTCGGTTGGCAATCACGTCAAGTATGGCTGCCGTTAGGGCCACGAATCAAGAGCCTTTAAATGGAGAATACTATACGGAGCAAGATTGGAACACAAAAAGTGAGTTGGGGGCAAACTGGGGAGCAAGCTATCAGTGGTCGAAAGCAGGTCAGTTAGTGTAGAACTTTGATTCGTTCTATTTTATTTCTAATGATTTTTTGATTAGAGTCAGAGAGAAGAGCCTGGGAGTTGGTAAATGCTGATACAAACTTGAGCATGGTCAGCTTATGCCCAAGTTTTGTGTTCGGACCAATACGGGGAGAGCTCACATCATCGAGTTCCTTTTCAATCGATATAGTCGGAAAGTGGGCTCGCGGTTTATCTGAAGTGCAGTCGCGCTTGTGTGTTGACGTGAGGGATGTAGCAAAAGCTCACGTTCGAGCAATGCAATTACATGGAACGACGGGTGAAAGATTTATCGTGTCTGCGGAGTCGCGTCTTCATTCAGCAGATGTAGCAGATGAAATGAGGAGGATTGCAAATGAAGTTGGTGTTGTTTATGGCTCAAAGATAACTGCTGACGAAGATTTTGACGGTGGTGCCATTAAAATAGGAGAACAAGAGGTTGGTTGCGAGAAGAATCTTCGAGAAAAACTTGGGCTTTCATGTAGACCAGTATTAAACACTTTCGGAGATATGACTAGAAATATGTACCGATCAGAAATAGAGGACAAACTTGCGTCCATGGTATTAGTAGAAGAAGAAGAGGAACATTAAGTATACTTCGCCTCATCTCTAAACACATTTTTAATTAATGGAGTAGTACTGGGATATTAATAATCACTTGCTCCTCTCAAATGGACTGTGACTCTTAATGATTTTGTCGATTACATCATTTAGAGAAAAAAGTTGAATCTCACCTGCATAAAGAATAGAAGCCCTAAGTAATGACGTATCTATTTGACAAGGCTGTGTAATGAAGAGAGCATACTTAACGATACACGATAGTTCTACAAACTGTACAAGGTGGAATAATCAATATCAGTAACACATACCGTCATTAATTATTTACATTTTTACTAAGGAAAAGGCACTTAGCATTATGTTAGACAAAACTGAAAAACATTAAAACATATTTGAGACTTAATTTCTTAATATCAGACAACCTACAATATATCCCTTTTACGCAAGCTAATGATCCAAGATATCCGACAGTGCCTATTAATGACCTTCTCCAATATTGACATTTAGAGTAACTAGAATTTCTGAAAAACTTCTCACCAATTGACTTTGTCGAAGCTGAATGATTCCTAGAGAAGCAAAAGACTTCTAAAATGGTTGCGGTCGCGCTGTTTCTTCAACAGGGATGTATTCCTCAGCGTTTCCGTCCCATATTGTAAATCTCCAACATGAAATATCCTTAAAGCGTACTTTGCTTTTGGAACTGACGATCCAAGATATCTGCTAGTACTGCATGATGACCTTCTTCAATATTTATCATTCCTGATAGCTCAGCTACAAACTTTTGACCCGGAGAGAACTTGATGTTCTCGATGGAATTTCTAACAATCTTCTCATCAACTGATTTTGTCGAAACGGATAATTCTTTATCAAAGCACTGCTTCATGTCAGAAAGATTTTCAGAAATAACTGCTGACGTGCACTGCTCTTTGGACGAGATTGTGTATCGTCTAAATTCATCCAATCTCTGTCTCAAAGTTTCATTCTCAAACTGTAACTCCCCATTCTGCTCCTTAGTTGCCGACATCAAATTGGGCGACCTGTTCGCCCGGATGAATGTAGCTCCCTTTGAGGATGGGGAATTTGAAACAAAATTTTCGAGCATACTTAAGCGTCTTTCCAGTTGTTCAAATAATTTTTTCCGTATGGATTGGGTGCCTCTGGCTGAAGACGGTGATGAAGGCTCCATAAATGACAATGCTTTCAACAAATGTAGGTCTCCCTTCATTCTAGCAATGCACCGACTTGTGCTCTCATCCGCAATATTATCATCATTAAATTTCCTAGATGATTCGAAACTCTGTAAAGAGGTAGGTGTTCTCGAAAGAGGCGAAGTTACTGTAGACGATCCGGTATGAAATCCGTCGACGATGGAGGGTGTAGCAAAAAGGCTCAGGGGAGGACTGCTGCTCGAGTGGGTGTCTACCTTTAGACTAGCCTTTCCTTCATTAAGACCTTTCTCTCGTGAAAATGAAAACTTATCTTGATACGGCGTTGTATAATGACCGGTGCTGCGATCATAGCTTTGGCTGGTCATGGATCTCTTCTGAAGTATGAAGCCTTCAACGAAAGAAGTGGAAGGGATATTGATTGTGATTGTTTTGTGTTCTGAAAATTGAATACCGTTTGAATTAAAATGTGCGTGTTCTGGTTGTGGGCGAATCTCGCACTGGAAGAAGTTTCCAGAGTGCGTACAGGTACAAGTAGATCTACAGATATGCTTGTTCGAGTTCGAGTACTACCCATACTACCGGTAGGCGGTAGGTACTAGCACTAGCATACCTACCCTACCAGTAGAAGAGAGACATATAAACGGGTTTAGGGGATCAGCAAAATAATTTTTGCAATTCACTACTGTTGGAAAGACATGCTAAAAATTAGAATATGCAGTTGAAAAAGAATGATTGGAGGATCTGTCCTGGTAATTTCGTTAGGAGGGTACAAAGGATATAACTGGAAGAAGGTAAAGGACATCGTTTACCATTGAAGGGATGTAGGTATTGAGAAAGAGGACAGATTAATGCCACTATGTGAATACCAGCAATAATGGTAGCTTATATCCTGTCGCCGTCATATTGATTGTTGGCCTTCACTTCTGGAACATCATTATTACTATTACCTCCAGGTGTATGTAATGCACTTGCATGCTCATTTGTCGCAGCATTGTTCCCACTACCTGTGGTACCGCGCTGATAATCTTCCCAACATGACTTCAAGCACATAGATGAAAGGATAAATGATGCCCAAGACCCATAATATAAATTACCGAGGGGAGCACCGGCTCCACTATGGGAGGTGAGAATCGAGACTCCAAAAGTATAGAGCAGGAAAACTATACCCGCTAAAATAAATTCAGTTTGGAAGAGGTAAGGAACCCCTCTAATCTTTGTCACAACCACATTACCGGTAAACACAGTACACAAAACACCCGATCCAATTCCATAGCCAGCACTAGTACAAAAGAAACCTTCTTCATCAGGATCATCGCCAGTGCATGCAGTATCGTAAACATGTGCACTGTTCGCAAATATAACAACGCTCAACGCAAATAAAACAGTCCAAATTGTCATACGTTTGCCCGAGCTTCGAAGTTCAGCCGTAATATCGATACCGACCGCACTTTGCGTAAAGTTCGCCATAATCGCAGTAGACCAAAACAAAGATGCCCAAGCGAAGTAATACAAATTTCCAACACGAACTCGCCCGTCCTCATCGACGGCTAATTCGGTTTCACTGTCGGTCACAATCGATACCCCAATAACCCAAATAATAATGAGAAGGAAAGCACAAAACCCCTCCCAAACCGAATTCACAAAATGTTTCGAAAACCTTGAAGATAGGTACAGGATTACTGAAAGACACGATACCAAAAAACTAATGGTTGATAAAAATACAGCAAAATGCTCGTATGAACTTCTTCCCGAGGTGCTGTTACCAGAAACATCCGCGGACGAACCCATGGTAATGACACTAAATATAAACATTAAGGTCCAGTCCTTAAATCGCGCCTTATGAACCTGGATATTTCTGGATTCGTTTGGATCATCCGTCGTCATCATATTTTGATATCCTTTGATGAAACGCAATTACACTTTATAAGGCGTGTCGAACGCTTCGGTAGGAGTGAGGGTTTGAAATAATACGGACGTGATTCCTATGCCGATATGTTTATGCGATGAAGATTTACAATTCGGGCAGTTAAACTGAACGCTTTGATGGTTCTTTTTGTGAAAACATAAACCTAAAATTTACTGCTCTGCACGATACTTCGAAGTACTATTTACACGATATAATAACGTATGTACACAGATATAGCTCTATAAAAATGTTCGAAATATCCTCTTCCAATCCAGAATTCGGACGCAATTTTTTCTGAATTCAAACACTCTACGATGCGACATACGATGTACGTATCTACAGTCTACACAGAGCAAGTATCAAGTATCACATATACAACCACACTAAAGTACATGAATACATTCCATTTTAGGTAGCTTAAATCAAACCCCCATCATATTGATCATTAACCTTTTCTTTCGGAACAACAAATGTTTGATCATTACTCATTTCAGGCGGTATACTTGCCTGCTCAGTAGACAGGGCATTATTTTCGCTAGATACCGGTATGTCACCATCTTGAAAGTTTTCATAACATGACTTCAAATTCATTGACGAAAGTAAAAACGAAGCCCAAGATCCATAATATAAATTACCGAGAGGAGCGCCGGCTCCACCATTGGAAGTGAGGATAGCGACTCCAAAAGTATAAAATAGGAATACTATCCCTGCGATCATTACTTCATTCTGAAAGGGTAATGACAATTTTTTGATCTTAGCAAATATCACTTGGCCACTCAAAACGGTGCACAAAACTCCAGACCCAACTCCATAGCCGGCACTAGAACAAAAGAAACCCTCTTCGTCAGGATCGTCGCCAGTACAAGAAGTTCGCAAAATATGTGCGCTATTTGCAAATATAACAACGCTCAACGCAAATAGAACCGACCAAATGGTCATACGCTTGCCAGCGTTTCGTAGTTCAGTTACAACGTCAATACCGACAACACTTTGCGAATAATTTGTCAAAATTCCAGTAGACCAAAACAAAGATGCCCACGCGAAGTAATACAAATTTCCAACACGAACTCGTCCATTCTCGTCCACAGCCAATTCGCTTCCAGAGTCACTCACAACCATAACATTGAGACAAGAAAACAGAACGAGAAGGAAAGCGCAAAACCCCTCCCAAACTGAACTCACAAAAATTTGTGAAAACCTTGTAGACAAGTGCAGGCTTACTGATAGGAATGTTATCAAAAAGCAGAGAGTTGACATGGCAACAGTGTGTCTTTCAGGAGGGCTTCTAGCACTTATGCTATCACCAGAAACATCAGCAGCTGAACCCATGGTAATGACACAAAAGACAAGCATTAAGGCCCAATCTGTGAATCGTGTCTTAATCACTTGATCATCTGGTCCATGGTTTTCATCACCCGTCATCATATTTAGATATCTTTTGATCCAGACAATACCTGAAAAACTTGGGCAGAGCGTGACAAGCGTTACTTTCAAATAACTGAGTTGTTAGAGAATGGCGTCAAGTAATGAGGCCTCTTGTGGAAGTCGTCAGAGCTCAGAACGTCTTCCATCTACATGTAGTCCATGTCATAAGATATTACAGATTTCAGCCATTTTTTAAAGATTTTTGAAGTCTCGTCCCCTGTTCTTTGATGCATTCTCTTTTCTCCTTTCTCTTCTCTCGATCCTTCTCCTTCTTTCATGTCTCATGTCAGCTATGTAACGTGTAACGTCTCAACAAAAAAATTTCGGGGAGCTAATTAATTCTTGATATAATTATTCTGATATACATTTTACGAATTTGAATAAGTCAGGCTGGCATACTTACTAGGCGGACATAACAGGAGGCAACCAGGGAATGAGAGATACACGAATTGGCCTTATCTCTATCTCCTTCATGCATCTTCATGCTCTGTTTCAATTTATATTTCGAAAGAACTGTACAATGTACCGGTAGTTATTATATTATACTTCGAAGTAATCATCACCATCCTAAACATATATAATATAATTAGGGTTCTGTTTTTGG
>Ga0209092_10003450_pt1 | contig 13711 bp, 21 predicted proteins | sample FraStrMetagenome_FD_187446 | JGI IMG/M metagenome (GOLD analysis project Ga0209092, IMG submission 187446) | Marine eukaryotic phytoplankton communities from Arctic Ocean - Fram Strait ARC3M Metagenome (SPAdes) (version 2) | ecosystem: Environmental > Aquatic > Marine > Oceanic | place: Fram...
TCTGAATACTTACACAGCTGAAACGCTATGTACAGTTAACTTAAAAAAAGCATCAGTTATGGTAAATGACAAATCTGAAACACTAGAATGTATCTACGTCGATACTAAACAGTAAAAATATTTAACTGAGCAAGAATGTGGGGAAGAATTAGTTAAAGCCAGTATACTTGTAACTAAAAGCGGTGAATCTATTGATTGCCTTTGGATTGATCTACCAGCACAAGGCTAACAAATATCTAACTTTTTCATTTTAGCAAGCAGGCTAGTACGACCAATACCTAATTTAAGAGCAGTGTGTGTTTTATTATTATTACACGAGTCTAATGCAGATACTATAGTACTCTTTTCAATATTACGCAACTCTTGATCAAGAGACTCAGACCTCCAGCTATTGTTAGGTTCTTTCCAGAGGCTAATTACTGCTTCCCATACTTCACTTGATTCGTCCATTAGTACATCCTTTACTACTATTACTATAGTTATTGTTATTTTACTTTAGTTGGGCGATTTTAGGTTATAGGTGTAAATATATTTACACCATCTATGATAAATACAACTATATTAAGGAGAATACATGTTACGCAAGTTGTTATTAATTATGCTGTTTACCTTTATGGGTACAAACTCAGCCTTGGCCGACCCAATAGTTACGGATTCAACAAGTAATTCAAATGTTACCTCAAATGGAACATCAACTACTACAGTAAAAAGCCCACCTCCAAGTGCAATCAGTCCTGGTATTAATGCTAGTAACAGCGATTTATGTACAGTTGGAGTAAGCGGTGCAGTTCAGACACAAATTATAGGGTTGTCTACCGGCGCAACTGTGCGAGACATGAACTGTGAAATGCTAAAGCTATCTAAAACATTATACGATATGGGAATGAAGGTCGCCGCAGTTAGTATGATGTGCCAAGATGACAGGGTATATCAAGCAATGGAAATGGCAGGGACACCTTGTCCGTTTAGAGGCTCTATCGGTGTTGAAGCACAAGCTAAGTGGGATGCAAATCCAGAGAAGCAACCTGCAAACATCGAAAAGGAGGCTAAAGGAAATGATGTACTTAAAGGCGCCGGCTATGGCGCTCTTGGCATTGGTCTTCTTTTGTTACTTCTCTGAAGCTAACGCAGATACCCTAGGCACTTCCGACTGTAGTACTGATGGCACTACAAACTATATTACTGGAACAGCCTGTGCCGGCACTGCACATACGCAATCAACTGTAACAATACAAGATGGATTAACTGGCGGCACTGTAACTGGTTCTAGTACAGAAGTCGGCACTGGATATAATGGCTTCGTACGCTTTAAACACAATCCAGGATCTTGGGCAATACAACATGCAATAACACAAGCACTAGCAGGATCTGGTCTTAAGATAGACGGATATCGAACTACATTTGAATATCGCAATAATCAAACTAATACTATTGACGGTGCTTGTCTAGTAGAAAAAGTTAATGGCGTATGTATTGATCCATTAACTTTAACAATAACAGCTAAGTCTGCAGATGGAACTGATATTTACGAACAGACATTTGATTACGGTCAAGCAGTTACCGACGACTGGGTGCAAGAACAAATATTAAGTTGGGTAGGCGATCGTCAATTAACTCCGGGTACTGATATTAGTACTGTTGATATTCTTCTTCAAGGATATGATGCTGGATATTGGCTAGGAAATTACGGTCCAAAAGTTAGAAACATGGTTGGCGATATTATAGTTTCTACAGATATTTGCACAAATACTCCGCTACATAGTACTAGTTGTCCTGGATATGCAGATGCATATGCATCTACTGAATATGACACTCAGTGTAGTTCAAACGCATTGTACGATTCAGGATGTCCAGGTTATGCATCAGCATACTATAATCAACAATGTTCAGCTGATCCATTATACGATAGTGGATGTTCGGGTTATGCAAATGCATATTACAATCAACAATGTTCAGCTGATCCGTTATACGATACTAGTTGTCCTGGGTATGCAGATACATACTATAATAAACAATGCAAGGCAGACCCGCTTTATGATAGTGGGTGTGATGGATATGCAACAGCATATTACAATCAACAATGTTCAGCTAGTGCATTATATGATTCAGGTTGTCCTGGATACGCATCGGCTTATTACGACCAACAATGTTCAGCTAGTGCATTATACGACAGTGGTTGTCCAAACTATAATTGGGCGAACACTGATTACACTCAAGACCTAACAAACAAAGCAGGACAAGGCAGTGACTATATTGAAATAGTAAAAGCAGATGGCAGTGACGTATGGAATGCATTATTTTATAACGAATCAGAATTAGACAACGGTGATTGGGTTGCTAAATGTAAAACTTATGCTAATGGATGCGAAGATGCAGTTATTACTAGTGCTAGTTTTAATTATAATGGTAACCATTACGCATTCTTATATACAAAGGACAAAGACGGAAACACATTTATTCCTACACGTGGTCACAGATATAATTTTATGACTGAGACTAAGTTTGATGCACTTTGTGATTCAACTGATTCACTTTATAGTCCAATGTGTGGTGGATATGCGACTGCATATTATAATTCACAATGTGAATCTAACCCACTGTATGACAGTGGTTGCTCTGGATATGCACAAGCATACGAAGACCAACAATGCAGTGCTAATCCATTATATAGCACAAACTGTAGTGGGTATGCGACAGCATATTATAATCAACAATGTAGTGCAAATCCACTGTATGACAGCGGTTGTCCAGGTTATTCTACTGCATACTACAATCAACAATGTGGCATTAGTGCGTTATACGACAGCACTTGTCCTGGGTATGCAACAGCATACTTTAATCAACAGTGTACAGCGAATGCATTATATGATACAACTTGTCCTGGGTATGCAACAGCATACTTTAATCAACAGTGTACAGCGAATGCATTATATGATTCGCAATGCCCGGGCTATGCAACAGCATATTTGAACCAACAATGTAGCTTAAACACACTGTATGACAGTCAGTGCCCTGGTTACGCAACAGCATACTTTAATCAGCAGTGTGGCATTAGTGCGTTATACGACAGTGCTTGCCCAGGATATGCCGCGGCATACTTTAGTCAGCAATGTACAGCAAGCGGGTTATACGATACAACTTGTCCCAACTACGAAACTGCATACTTTGATAACCAGTGCAGTATTAATGCATTATACAATCCAGGGTGTCCAGGATACACAGTAGCAGTAGTAATTGATGATGCAACTCCTGATATAGATGACGGGACTGCAACAGCAGAAGATATTGCTGGAGACACTGCTGAAATTATTAGTGTAGAATCTATAACAGAAGTTAGTATTACTGGCGATGTAGTTGTTGACTCTATAATTAACGATACTCCTATCATTGAAGTAATAGAAGAAACCACAACAGAAACTTTTGAAATTGTAGTTGTAGAAGAAATTGTTCCTGTAGAGATTGTTGTTGAATCAGCGTTTGATAAAGCCCCTGTAGTTGCATCATTTAATTCATTTGTGATAACAGGACCTGTTATTGCTCCGCTTGCTAGTAATGCACAGATTGAACAGCAAGCTGAAACAGTTCAGTTAGAAATATTAGTTGAATCAATTGAGGCAGAAGTAGAATTTGAACTTACACAATTAGATACTAACATTAGTGAAGCAGAGCTTGAAGTAGAAGTAGAAACAATGAGCGAACTAATCGTTGACGAATTAGAAGTAGAAGAAATTGTTGTAGAAGAGGTTGTGGAAGAGGTTGTGGAGAAAGAAACACCTGAGGAAGAAACAACTAAGGAAGAGGTTGCGGAAGAAACAACAACTAAGGAAGAAGTTGTGGAAGAGGTTGTGGAGAAAGAAACACCTGAGGAAGAAGTTAAAGAGACAGTAGTAGCTGAAGAGAAACCTAAAGTTATTATTAAACCTAAAATGACAGCTGAACAAAGGGCTACGGCGAAAAGATTGAAAATGAAAGAAATTGTTAAAAACAAGTTAGCAAGTTTAGCAAAAGATATGGCAACTGCATCTAGTTTAAATGAACAAGCGGCAATTCAAGCACAGATAAGTGCGCTAATTAACTTCTTACCAGGTTTTAATACCTACGGAGGACAAGTTCAAATAGCAGGCGACTTTTATGGAAGTGACAGTGTATATAATACAAGTAAAATGCCTGAAAATCAACGAGGATTATTAAACGGACTAGCAAGTCAAATAAAGCATGAAGCAATGGTCGACATGCAATACAAATAAGGAGAACTAAATGAGTGAAAAAACAACAGTAGAAGTTGGTGGAGTTAAATTTACTGGCGGAAAATTATTCTTAGTAATAACAATACTAAGTACCTTAGGCGGAGCTGCCTGGGGAGGCTTTGAATTCTATAACGATTATAGAAATATGAAAGCTAAAATAGAACGCTATCAAGCACCAGACTTATCTGGTATTGATAAGAGCGTAGCACTACTAGAAAAACGAATAGACGGAGCACTACTACAAGTAGACGAAGCATTACAATATTCAAAGGATATTAAAAATGGTCTACGTGATGACGTTATGCGAGTTGAAAAAATTGTAGACAGTGTCGAAGATGATGTTAAAGGCGTAGAAGCTGATGTTAGGGAACTAATAGATTTAGCTGAACAACGTTTTGAAATCAAGCGTGACAGGTTACAAAATGACTACAATGAAAAAGCAGAAGACTTGCGAAATAATAGTAATCGTAGCAACGACGAAATACGTGACGAAATCACAAGGAAGCTAAAAGAACTTGAAGATAGGTTAAATATAAGACTACAGAGAGCATTAGATAATCCTCTGGCTAATTAAAAAGGAGAACGTAAATGGAAAACGAAGAAGCTAAAGTTGAAGTAAAAGTTGGAGAGAACACTGTAACTTCCGCAACAACAGGCAACGAACAAGCTGGAGCAAGTGCAGAAGCACATGCAGGAGCAAATGCAGAAGCTGGAGCAAGTGCAGGTTATGAAGTAACTGACCATAGTGTAGCAGTAGGCGCAGAAGCACATGCAAGTGCAGAAGCAACAGCAGAAGCTAGTGCAGAAGCACATGCAGAACAAGAAATTGTTCCGGGCGTAACAGCACATGCAGGTGCAGACGCAACAGCAGAAGCACACGCAAGCGCAGAAGCAGAAGCACACGCAAATGCTCAAGCAGGATTTGATGGATCTGATGCAAGTGCAAGTGCTGATGTAGGTGCAAGTGCTAGAGTTGAAGCTGGTGTTAGCGGTGAAACAAATGCATCTGTAGGTATAGATACACCATTAGGTGATGTTAGTATTGATGCAGGTGCTGAAGGGAAAGCAGGCGTATATGCAGAAGCAGGCGCACATGCTGGTGCCGGAGCAAGCATAGGCGAACATGGCGTAGAAGCACATGCAGGAGCAGTAGCTGGTGCAAGTACTGGTGTTGAAGCTAGTGGAAGTGCAAGTCTTGGAGACAACAAAGTTGAAGGTTCAGCTGGAGCAAGTGTAGGCGTACAAGTAGGTGCTGAAGGTTCGGGTCATGCAACTGTAGATGACGGTGTTGTAAGTTTAGGTATTGATGGTAAAGCCGCTTTACTAGTTGGATTAGACGTTGACGTTGATCTCGATGTTGACTTGAATCCAATTATTGATGTAGGTAATGCAGTGTATGACGTTGCAAAAGATCCAGACGCCGCAGTAAAAGAAGCACAAGATACTGCAAACGAAGTTGCACGTCAAGCTGAAATTGCTACACGTGAAGCACAAGAGCAAGCCAATAATGCCGCTAAAGCCGCACAAGCTGAAGCAGATCGTATTGCTAAGATTACAGCGCAACAGGTTGCATTAGCACAGCATCAAGCAGAAGAACTTGCCGCACAGGCTGCCGAAGCAACAGCTAAAGCCGCACATGATGCACAAGTAGCCGCAGAAAAGGCCGCAGATCAAGCTGCCAAAGAAGCCGCTAGACAAGCTAAAATTGTTGCAGACCAAGCTGCCGCTGCCGCAAGAGCAACGCAGAAAGCCGCTGAAGATGCCGCAAGAGCAACAGCTAAGGCCGCACAAGATGCTGCCAACGCTGCCGCAAAAGCCGCAAAGGATGCAGAAAACTGGGCCGCTAAAGCCTCTAAAAAGTTAAAGTTTTGGTAAAGGAGAAACTATGTCAAAGGTATCAAAAGAAATAAAAGCAGTAAAGAAAACAGCTACTAAGGCAGTAAAGAAAACTACTACAGCCGTAAAGAAAGCAGTTAAGGTTAGTACACCAGAAGCTGAATTAATTGCCGCACAAACTGCCCATTCAGTAGCACTAGCTAACGAAGCCGTTGCAAAAGCTGCCGCGAAAGCTGCCGCCGATGCAATGAATATTGCAGTTAAGAATATGCCCGGCCGTAATGGCGGCGGTATTCGAAACATTACAAAAAAACTAAAGTTCTGGTAAACAGTACTTAATAAGCTGGGGAGGAACTTCCCAGCTTATTCACGACAGCCGGAATAATGCATTATCATTATAGGTTAAGATAATTAATTATATAACCGGAGAAACCGCATGCCAATTTATTCATTCCATTGTCAAACATGTAGCGAGCTATATGACGAGCTATGTTCAATGGGCGCTCATTCAGTAACCTGTCCTGAGTGTAAAGAAACAGACCCATTAAAGTTAAGTAAACAAGTAAGTCTGCCACAGAGACCTAAAGTACACTCCTCAGATACTAAGCCTCAAGACAGATGGGGATATAACAAAACAACAACGGAAACAATCTTTGCCGCTGACATAGGACGACAAGATCGTACATATGACGAAAATGCATTAAAAGCACAAGTAAAAGAAACTGCAAAGAAAGCGGCAGGCAAAGGCGCAACTGTAGCAATGAGCATACCTAAAAAAGCAAAAGCAAAGCCCGCTAAAAAGTAGTTGACAAACAACAGGTTAGGTAGTAATATAGTACTATGTTTCAACAACACGAATATTATGATTGGTCTGCGTTAATAAATGTAGACTCACGTGAACGTATGTGTCACGATATTAAGACTGGAATAGATGCTGGAAAGTATTGGAAGAACAGTCCAAAGTTTCAAACTGATTGGAATGTATTTGGCACACCTAGCCAAGACTTTGTAAATCTTAAAATGAGTTTCATTTGGAGTTGCTTTGCTTTTATGAATCGCGAAGTGCAAATTAAGAATATACAAAGTTGGGCATTTCAAACTTCATTACAAACTGCTGAGGATAGAGATATCTTATGGCATCATCATAACCACAATACCGAAACTACTACAGTCAGTGGAGTTTACTATCTACAGTTACCTAATGATGTTGACAACTTGGACACAGCAGGAACAGAATTAGCACCAAACGGTGTTGAAGGCGAAGGCAAATATATTGCACCTTGGAAGACAGGACATTGGATGATTTACCCAGGAAAGATCTATCATCGCCCAGGAATATTACAATCAAACAAAAACCGCTACATTGTGGCAGCAGATATGGAGTTTTAAATGACTATTAGAAAACAAGTGTTTATGCACTACAACGAACAGCCAATGTTAGATCTTATACCAGAGATATATAAGGTTGCACCCGAACTTGAAGTAGCTGGTTCAACCGGTAACGATCCTAACAATCAACGAGCAAGTCAAGTAAGCTGGATTGTTCCAGAAGGCGACGACAACATGTCAATATTTCAAAATTTGTTTGATGTTGCTTCAGATGCTAATAAACAAGCTAATTGGAATTTTGATGTGGGTATCATGGAACCGTTGCAATACACACACTACGGTGAAGGTGAAAAGTATGACTGGCATGTTGATCAATTAATTAACGATGAAGATAGCGAGCATTGTAGGAAAATTAGTTTTACATTATTACTTAATGATGAGTTTAAGGGCGGTGAACTACAATTAGAATGTGGAAGCCCTGCACAACCAGAACGGAATAATACTATCGATATGAAAAAAGGCGATATAGTATTTTTTCCAAGCTATGTATGGCACAAAGTAACACCTGTGACTTCAGGTGAACGACATAGCTTAGTAGGATGGATACAAGGACCACGGTGGAAATAAAATGACAACACATACATACAAATACGAAGATGTTTTTGAAAACGACCCAGAAAACCCAGAAGAAACGTTAATGACTATTCCTCCAGAGATACTTGAAAAGCAAGGATGGAAAGTTGGAGATACATTACGTATTCAAACAGGCGACCAAGGAACTATTGTTATTACTAAAAAAGAAGAAGATGGCACTAGTATAGTAATTCAGCCAGAAGAAACTACTTGACAATCTAGCTTACCTTTGTTATAATGTATATAACTTAAAAGGGTAGGCACAATGAATCATATAGAAGTATTAGGCGGCACACAACGTCAACGCAACTATGTAGAGAGCATGGTACAATTTTGTATTGATATGTTGATGCCACGTATGAACTCATTAGACATTGAAGTTAAGTTAACTGCACCACAAGGCGCAATGGGATATTGTTTAGAAACTGACAATAATAGAACCTTTGAAATTGAACTAGATCGTAAACTTACGTTACGCAAGCTAATGGAAACACTTGCACACGAAATGGTGCATGTTAAACAGTATGCTCGCAGAGAGTTTCATCCATCATATAACATGTGGCGTGGCAAAACATACAATCCTGAGAAAGTAAGCTATTGGGATCTTCCTTGGGAGATTGAAGCACACGGACGTGAAGTAGGATTGTTTGTTCGGTGGTGCGAAGCTAATAATTATACAGCTAACTGGACACAACTATAATGGCAAAATTCAAAGAACGATTCTTTAAGCCAACTGACTTGTTTGATTTCTCAGACCATTGGGCAGTAGGACTTGAATATCCAATCAAAGGCAGCAAAGACAATACTTATCTTGTTGCTATCACTCCTAAAGGCTTTACTTGTGATTGTCCTGGATTTACATTCCGTGGCAAGTGTAAACACACAGAAGCAGTAGCACAACGATGGCGCGATGTTTTATCAGATGATTTTGAAGAAAAGTTCTTGACAACTAGTCTAGTATGATGTTATAATATAGTTATATTAATTAAGCAAACAAAGAGGCACACAATGTTCGCAGTAGTTAAAAAAAGTTATAGAGGCACCACCAAGATGAATGTCAAAAAAGTACAAAAGACTGTAGCAATTCAAGAAGCACTTGCAATGTGTTTTGCCGCACAGCGTATTAACGGCGCTTACCTAAAAGACACTCGTCGCTTTAGTTGTGAAGAAAACTTAACACAGTTTGCTAACAAAGATATTGTTAAACAACACTTTGGCGATTATCAGGATCCTGACTTTGTAGACATTAACCCAATTGAAGAAGATTTTGAGGATGTCGATATTGCACAGAAGCACTTCCGTCGATATACTCTAGGAATTGTAGGCGACACATTATCTGAATTTCAGAAAGATGTATTTGATCTCCTTAGTAACGATACTGTGCCATTTAATAAACTAGGGTTACTTGCATACGTTCCTGAACTTGTCAAACGAGAAGTAGCTGAAAGTAAATTTAAAAAGATACTACGTATGGAGTATCGTAATAGTGTTAACATTGCCAATGTTAAAGACCCAGTAGAAGGCGTTATTAAAATCCTTAGTAAGTTTTGGAGCGAGCAATGGGAAAGCTACAATTATGTAGCAGACTACAACGGTAGTCTAGTTAGCTTCATGAACAAGTATGATCACATTATCGGTGAGCGGAAGCGTCTTAAAGGTAAGGTTAAGGCACATGGTAAGAATCGTAATTTTGATGTTTGTGAAACACGTCTAAACTATGTCAAACTGTTTAAAGTATGATTAAAATACAAGGTAAATTGCCTCGTAAAATTTATGTTGCCTGTTCAGGTGGTGTTGACAGCATGGCAGTAGTTGACTTCTTGAACAGAAAGCACGATGTGTTTGTACTACATTTTAATCACGGTACAGAACACGGCAACAAAGCAATGCAGTTTGTTGAAAAGTATTGTAAAGAAAAAGATATTCCTTGGCTAACTAATATTCCAGCTAACAACAGAGAAAAAACTCCTAGAGAAAGCCAAGAAGAATACTGGCGTAATATTCGCTACGACTGGTTAGAACGATGTACTGAACGAGACGTCATTACAGGACATCATTTAGATGATTGTGTAGAAACCTGGGTATGGAGCAGTATGCATGGTACAGGAAAGATTATACCCTACAGTCGTAACAATAGGTTTTTTCGTCCGTTTCGTCTTACTCGCAAACGTGACTTAGAACTTTGGGCAGGATTAAACAATGTCCCGTATTTAGAGGATGACAGCAACGCAGATACATGTTATACTCGTAACTATATTAGACACGATATGATGTCAAACGTACTAAAAGTTAACCCGGGCATCCATAAAACTATTGCTAAAAAGGTAAGAGAAGATGAATATCAACCACAGTTCTTTATTTAATACACAGGAAGTAGAAAAGCTCTATACTGAGAAAGATGGAGTGCCTGTAAAGTATGTATGCACAAGTGCAACAAACGGCGGAACACTAGCAACGGATGTGTTTTATCGAGCTACTCCTCATCCAGAGTTTGGTAATCATTACTTTGGATTATATCGAAATCCTCATGCTGATAATACAGAGATTATGATTTGTAATGCTGATTCTATTGAGTCTTTAGAGTTTGGAATGATTGAAGATGATGGTAAATACTATTACAGTCAACATCGACATGACTACAAAGTAGTTAGGGACAAGATGATTGATGGTGGTCGTGCTTATATCCGTTCGGGTACGCACGATGTAGACGTATTTAAGATCCAAGACGGAGAGTTTGTACGATACGAATCCTCCGAGTAAAGCAACAATTACAACTAGGAGAATACCATGAGTCATAAACAAGTAGAATTAGAATTTAAGACAGCATTAGATATAACAGACTACGGATTAATTGTAGGGTGTGACGGAATACTTAAAGGAATTTGGGTACCTGAATCAATGGAAGGATTAGAAATTCCAGAAGGTATTGTAGACATGTGTGTTCAAAAATTTGGTGTCAATCCAAACGGGCACGGTGAACAAGCAGTGATGCAATAACACCCCCAATAACTATTACATTAACTATGGATTTAAATAATGACTGACATATTTGAGATAACAAACGAAGCAGTCCTTAATCTTGTGGATCTAGCAAAGGCATCATCCGAGCTAGATCCAATAGACTTTCACGGACTAAAGATAACAGAAGAACAAGCATATATTATGATGGCAACACATGTGCTAGAAATGGAAAGAAATCACTTGACAGATGGCGCAATCATTGTTAAACTGTTAGTAGAGAACTTTATATTAAACCTTAAACTAATGGGAAAATAATGGCAGTTAGATACGACACAATAGCAATGTTAACTAACACTCGAAATGAGATGGTAGTAGAAGCAGAAGTTGATAACGTTAGAGCTAAAGAATCACTTGACGCATACGTTGCAACAAATAAAATTAAAATGATTTGGAATGGCAAAATCTATGTTGGCAATGCACACGGCATGGAATTTACAACACCAGGACCTAAAGAACATCACTATACAGAAGGACGCAGATAATGCTAATACCAACAGTAATTGAAAAAGAAGCTAACGGCGAACGTGCATACGATATTTACAGCCGTTTGATGAAAGACCGCATTATTATGCTTAATGGTCCGGTTGAAGATAATATGGCTAATATTATTGTAGCACAACTATTATACTTAGAAAGTGTTAATCCTGACAAAGAGATTAACCTTTATATTAACTCTCCAGGCGGCGCAGTAACAGCAGGCTTGGCTATTTACGATGCTATGCAATTCATTAAGTGTGATGTTCGTACTATTGTAATGGGACAAGCCTGTAGCATGGGCTCGTTCCTAGCACAAGCAGGCACAGCAGGCAAGCGTGTAGTACTGCCAGAAGCACGTACAATGATTCACAGAGTAAGTTCAGGAACACGAGGCACAAGCGGCAGTGTACATGTACAAGAGCTACAGTTTGAAGATGCACAACGAGCGTTCGAAGAGTCTAAGAAGGTTAACAAGCGCCTTACAGAATTGTATGTACGCCATAACACAGTTGGTAAGACATATGACGAACTATTTGAAACAATGAAGTTTGATACATTCCTTACAGCAGAAGAAGCAGTGGAACATGGTCTTGCTGATAAAGTAGTGGAGAAGCGATAATGACAAATACAGAAACAGCTACGATCGAATCTTCGGTCAGCGAAACAGTAGCAATCCTAAAGGGAATTCCGACACGGGACGAACTAATGGAAACACTACGCAAGGAAGTACTGGAAGTAACATTCCTAAAACTTGATGGCGACGAACGTAAGATGCCTTGTACACTTATTACAAGTTTTCTTCCCCCTGCTAAAAAAGACGATCCTATGACACAAAAGAAAGTTCGTGAAGTATCGGATAAGGTTTGTGCAGTGTGGGCAATCGAAGCAAAAGGCTTTCGTAGCTTCCGTTATGATCGTGTAACTAAAGTAGAAGTTGTAGACAAAGCAGACTACAAAGTACGTTTTGGAACTTTTTGGGACAATGCCCCAGATATAGGAGATATAAAATGAAATATAATACATTAATCGTTGCAGGAATCGTTGCACTATTTGCAACGAATGCAAGTGCAGAGACAGTGCAAGATCATTACAAAACAATAATTGAACAAAATCCTTATCGTGTAGAAGTATGTAAGGATGTACGAATTCAAGGACAAGCGAGTACAGGTGACACACTATTTGGTGCGCTCATTGGCGGAGCAATTGGTAATCAGTTTGGTGGCGGAAAAGGTAAAGACGCCGCAACTATACTAGGTGCCATTGTTGGTGCAGACGTTGCTAATAAGAACGGTAAGAAACCAGGTGGCACACAACGACAGTGTCAAGTTGAAACACGCTATGAAGAAACACAACGTGAAGTATACAGTCACAGCACAGTTACATTTGTGTCGGATGGCCGGGAATACACCGTCAAGTTTCAGAAGCGTAATAAATAGAAAGTAATAACTAAGAATACGGAGAGTTGGCCGAGTGGCTTAAGGCGGGGGATTACTAATCCCTTGAACGTTTATGGCGTTCCATGGGTTCGAATCCCATACTCTCTTCCAGACAAGTCGGAAGTTTCCTAATAGGGTTCGAATCCCTAATCTTCCGCCAAGATAGCCGCAATAGCTCAGTTGGTAGAGCAGTTGCCTTGTAAGCATCAGGTCCGGGGTTCAAATCCTCGTTGCGGCACCATAATTCGTCAATGCGGGTTTGCTAACAGTAACAGACATCACAGGCGTCATGTCAACTACTGTGGCGAGGTTCGACTCCTCGATTGACACCAGGGTAATGGAAAGTAGATCAATGGTAGATCATTTGATTTGGCTTGCGCTAATACTTTTATGGTTATTTTAATTAATGGAGAATACGATGAGTGATTACACTTGTGACAACTGGGTAGTTATCAAGATGAAAGGCGATGATCCTCACTATCGTCTTCTTGTTGGAACATCTGGCGGTTACTTAGATGGCGACAGTTGGCGTATGAACAGTGGTATTACAAAGGTAGAACAGGACGAAGCATTCTATTACTTCTCTGGTTCTAGTGGGTCTCGATATCGGTGTTGCAACTTTACAAAATCGTCGTACACACTAAGAATGAACAATGCACACATTTGGACACAGTTACAAGGTATGCATGGCGACAAAGTTGAGATGATGCCAGAAGATACAGACTGGATGAA
>Ga0209092_10003452_pt1 | contig 13705 bp, 7 predicted proteins | sample FraStrMetagenome_FD_187446 | JGI IMG/M metagenome (GOLD analysis project Ga0209092, IMG submission 187446) | Marine eukaryotic phytoplankton communities from Arctic Ocean - Fram Strait ARC3M Metagenome (SPAdes) (version 2) | ecosystem: Environmental > Aquatic > Marine > Oceanic | place: Fram...
AATATATTGACAATTCAATTTTTTTGGAAATGACCCTTACTTAGATTAATAATATTGAGAGGTCATTCAAAATTTGCTAAGTAAAAATGAGCCAAAATGTCTTTTATGGTGCATATAATCTGATCTTTTTGAATTGATCCAACGTACGACTTAAGCGTGCAGGATATTGCGTTTGAGACAATTATTGTAGCTCAATACATGCTTTCTATCTCCTATGCATTTTGTAAATAGAAAGAAGGTGGTCTTTTATTATCAACAAAACCAGATGTCAATTTTACAGATGAGAACACACAGGATTCAAGCGTGCCTAAAGTAAAAAAATACAGTTGTAATTTTTTAATCAGTAAAAAATTCGAGCAGTTTTCACAACGAGCATTCAAGGCTGTTTTTATAAGTAATTGAAGGATAGTTTAGGCACCGCTTCAACACATAATGGAACTCATTTTGAAGTTTTGCTTCATTACGGTATATAGTTGGAATTGCTCCAATTGAAGTCTTCGACACCTTTTCACGGGAATGAAATTTTCATTGATTTTTCATTTATTTATGTAAATGATATAAATGAATGATGCAGCACTTTCTTAAGTAAAACTTCGCAAATTATCTGATTTTAATTCATTCACGATAGAACTTAGCACATCTACTTTACGTTTGTAGGCTTATAGTTGTGAGTGTTTTCTTCTTCTGAATGTTTTTACACAACAACACTTCAATTTCTGAAGAAATGAGATTATGAATTGAATTATTGCATAATGAAACACCTTCCTTTTTGATCATTCAGCATCATTCTAAGGGCTACAAAGCAGCTGATATATTCAAATATTTCTCCATTACGTTTTGACGCAAAGACAAATTATTGCTCAACTCATTTTACTACATTTTTGATATCATGACTTTCAATACATATCTTTAGTTCATCTAACAAGGGTTGAGAAATTAAGAAACTTATGAAACACATGAAACTCCCATGAATTTCCAATAAATCACCAAACAAATATAGACAATTAGGTGTAATGATATGACAGAGAACACAAAATTAAGATTGTTCTGATAAGCTCTCCCACAGAGAGGCCATTCTCTCCATGATTATACGATATGAACATGAAGAGCAATTTTACTATGCGGATCTTTCATCGGAAACTGAGTTGTTAGCCAGGTCTTCTGCTTAAAGGATAACGTGGATACCCTTCATATTTGTGACGATATCTTAAAACCATTCTCTGATGAAATTATTATGACGATTGCGTAAGATTCTCTTTTGGTGTGACTCCATTGCTATATTCGATATGAAAAAAATTATTAGTATTATCTTTACAAACTCAAAAGTGACATTTCCATGCTAAGCTACAATCATCGAAATTCGATCTTCACTTCGTGTAGTTTGAGGCAGTCTTCACATAGCCAACTCATAGACTCATGTTGCAATCCAGCACAACTTACACAAAAGCATCTCCCACATGCATCACATGTCTTATACTGTAATTCATCGTATCCTTTGATTGAACATTTTTGACATTTGAAATCCGTTTTCTTGACTCGTTCACATTTGTTTTTGCCTGATTTACCGTCTTCTATTTCTAAGTACTTTTGATATTCACATAATGCATGTTCGAATTCCTTCGTTCCTAAAGGTCTTCCAAGAAAACGCTGAAATTCCACACCAAGGGCTTCGAATATAGGATTTTGTTCTTTGCATAGCCACATACAAAGTTCCACACCAATTTTTTCAGATACCTCTTTAACCCCAAAGATAAGCTTGAGACCTTTTTTTGCACCAGGGCCAAGTTGGATCCATTTATTAACATCTGATACAGATATGGCGTTTGATTCCAACAAATCACATATTATTTGCCATGAAAGAAATTTACCTACATTTGGTATTCCGCAAAGAATTTGCACGCAAGACTTCAATTTCTGAACATTCTTTAATTTTGCTGTTAACTGATATAAAGTCGTGCAACTATTCTCTTGCAACCAAGACATTGTTTCGCAATACCTCCGAAATCCACAAACATTGTATGCTCCAGTGAATATAGTTTTGTTGTTCGTATGGGCATCCTCCAATTGTTGTCGAAATTGACCCCATTGATTAATCGTTGGTATATCACCAAATTCTTGAAATGTTTCTATGCGAGCAAGCATTCGATAGCAGATAGCCGCCCACAATACTTGAGTTAAATATTCAGTTGCATCAATGTCATTTTCATCACATCTAAAGTTTTGTGTTCTTTGGTGTATAATATGTCTATGAAAGTAAACTGTTCCACGGTCTAGTTCTCGATACACATTACAAAAGTGTTTCTTATGCAAGGTCTTATCCTTTGTCCAGGGAGGCCTCAAATTTTGTTTTCTGCGAACCCAAATTTGTTGGCGTTCAAATAAAAAAAGAAAAAAATCACCCACTTGTGATGCTCTTTCCTTGTATTTATCTTGTAAAAGATTGCTGATATTCTGCACTATTTTACCTTTGTTCATGTTTTTGTCTGAAAAAAGATTGTATAAGTTCTGAAGGGATATGCTTCCTTTCACATTTTTTTGTCTTTTATTGATTTTCTCCGACTCTTTGAAATTTCTTTTTTGGTTGCTACTTTTCTTACTTCTTTTCTTTGTTTCATTGGACGATGAGCTTTTTAATAATAAGTTTTCATGTTGGTAAAGTCGGATCATACTTTGAAGGTTGAAATAGGAAACATGCTCTCTGTCATCATCGTCATACACAACCAAATATGCACCTTTTTCTATCTCGGAGAATGAAACTAAACCAACATCAAATCGTTTCACAATTCCATAATATATTCTTGTTTTCCCGGTTCGGCTATCAATGAATTCTTTTGCGACACGCGCACCCACATATTGATTGTAGTTCCGATGCTCCGTTTTAGGGATAATGGCTGACGATTTGGGGACGGTAGTCATATCCGTTCTTTCATCTGTCGGTTGTTGAATTTTAATTCGCTCCCTTAATGAGTTCAGATGGTTAAAGACCCCTGATGGAATTAAAGAAATGCAAAAGTTTACTCTGCTGCTAAGACCCAACTGTAGATGTAAAAAATACGCAACACAATTATTGGCATCACATGTTCTTCAGACCTAACATACGTGAAACTTTATCTATATAACTAAAAGGAGTGAGGGAAAACGGTGCATAAAAGCATTGATGTTTATTTTAATTAATCTTACTTGACAGATCTATTCCTACGTAAGTAAGACTAAGAAGACGATCTTTATTAATTAGCATAATAATTAAAAAATAAACTAATGTCCAATCTGAAAAGCCCGACGACAATTGCGACTCTTGCATTCATATCAGGTGCTATATGCGCCTCCTTGATTCAATCAAGGAAGGAAAAAAGGAAGAAGAAAATTGAACGAAGAGATGGTAAGTTTATTCAACGATTCGTTTCTCCTATTTTCATAAATACCACTAGCTCACTATTCACCGTATTCATTGGCTTATAACTTAGCGGGAGCAATTATTGAAAACAATGACCTCTCCATGTACTGGGGTAATACTTCTGAATACGTTCCAGAAAAAATCCCTGAGAAAAGAAGATTTCTTCCTGCTGAATTTTATCAAGAGATGTGCAATAATTGTATCATTTGTTGTTGTGACATTCTTCTTGTCCGAAATAATCCTATAACTTCCACTAGTGGCAACAAGAAAAAAGAATGCCTATTGGTAGAGAGGGCAAGTGAACCTGTAAAAGGTAGCTGGTGGTGGCCAGGTGGTCGAATGTTCAAAGGCGAAACTTTTTTTGATGCTGCATTAAGGAAAATGAGGGATGAGGTTGGGATCGAGATAGATTTAAAAAATTGTGCAAAGTATGGTGACTCGAGCAGTGATAATGTTGAAAGTAGCAAAAAAGTGTTACTACAAGTTATGGGAATTTATAACACATTTTTCCCTTCTAGTGCATGGGACACCGAAACTGAAAAAGGTACACAAACAGTGAACGCCATTGTATTGATTGTTTTGCCAGACCCAGATAGTCAAAAATACGATATTCTATTGGACAAGACTTCAGAACGTTTTAAGTGGATATGCCTGGATGCTGATGACGCTGAAAAGAATGGAGAAGAGATTTATGTAGTTGAAGCTTTGAGGAGACTCTCCGCTTGGAACAAAACATATGGGAAATTATGGAGCTGAATCTGATAATATTTCGTATAGATGAAAGATCTTTTTCCTTCTATATAACCACTCTATTGTTGTTTATTACTTTAGTCATATCATTTTCTTCAACGAAATAATCACAAGATTTGAGGAATTCTTTTTGTGAATTGTAGTTTAAGCGAAGATTTCATGTAATCATCTTTCATATCTACCATTTTCACACACTATTGTTACATTGACACCTAAAGGTATATTTATGTTACTATATTATAGAAGCAATATCTTTCATTGATCTAAATTGTGGTTTGTTTCTTCATCATAAATTGTTTATAGAATGGTCAGGATCTGTGGCACCGTAAAGTTCCTGTTTCTTTTCTTGATCAGTATTTTCATGTAAAATGGGAGGTATTTGAGTCTATCATTCAAATATAGTCGTAGACCCTCGTAAAAAAACTTGGATTAACATTTACTTTGAAGTTTTGGATAAGCAGATTTTAAATATTATGATTGAAGTATTGCCATGTCTCTCTGAATACCAAACTATATCTTAGTGTTGATAACGGTTATGCCATTGATATTTTCCCGCTGGAACAAAATATACCCCTCAATGGATATTTTACATAAGATTACGTCAATGGGTAAATATCATATAACATCATCCGAACCTTATTCTTATGATCTCCAAAATTCCTTACCAATTTTGTCATTGTATCAGATGGATTTTGTTGCATCCTTACATAATTAGTCACCCATTCATTTCTAGCAACTTCTTCTCGAACAAAATCATAAGCAACTGCACTCAATTTCTGCTTCAAATCCGACGCCTCAGTGTTCCACAGAACACTCTGATTATCACCATGCACCAATGATGGATAATTTACTGGTATTCCCATTATCCTCAATTTGTATCTCAAACCCTGAAGGTATTTGCAAGATCAATGCATTGCCACAAATTCTGAACTAAATGAACTAATCTCACAAGATCCCTGTTTACAACTACCAATTGAAAGAAAAATACTTCACTGTAAAAGCAAAAGCAGAGAAGATGTTAGAATAAGGAAGTGATACTGACAAATTATCAATTAGAGAGCTTACGACTCTGCTTATTCCTTTGAAAAGAAAAAAATGACTTCCTCTTCCAACCAAAAGATATCTATTCTTGCAGAAGTAGAAAATACGGAAAGGCAGAGAAGATTTGTTTGTTAGAGATGAGGGCAATACAGAAAAAGTAGAAGCAGCAAACCAGCTACTACATTTAGCTGTGACTGGATGAAAGAAAATTGAAACATTTCTTTGTTAGTGATAAAAAATAAATAAAAAATTGTTCAAGAAACGTTTCTTTCTTAAAGATATTCATTTCGTTTGTAACTATAGCAAAACTGGAAAATATGAGAACCTCACCTTTCATAAAGATATTCATTTTGAATTTGTTTGTATCCATAACAATTTCACTAAATTTTTGTTAAGAGATTGAACTGGTAAATACGAGAACCTCATCTTTTATAAAGATGTCCATTTTGTATATGAGAGAGATGAATCAACTGAAGTTGATATTGAAGTTGTCCAGTTCCATTGTTGACATGGTTCAATTGATCATTGTCTGAATGAGAAGCGTCTGAAAAAAAGTTGTATGCTGATTGTATTGGTTCTTTTAGAAAACAAATTGGAAGTCTCTTAATGGGAAAGATTTCAGCCGTAAAAGGTGTATGGAAAGAAGATGGTTCTGTTAGGATGGTAGGAGCTAGCTGAAAGCAGAATGATGCGAACTGAGATTGTTGACATACTTGTTGAAGCAAACAAAGAAAATTTAAGATATGAAAGGCTAATCTACTATAAATATGTATTTAGAGGATACTGACGATATCTGTAAGAATAATTTTTAAACCAACTTTTAGATACGAATTGTACTATTCTTTGTTTGTACTAATTATAAATTATACGGTACTAAAAGATCTTTGAACACAAAATTCTTTATTTTCAATCCAAGACTCTTTATTTTACTCTAGAGAGGATCAATTATAATACAATGAAACACTCAACTCCAATCCCAACTGATGGAGATTTTAATTACGAACATCCTGCACCTCAAAATGTATTATGCCCAGATTCACTCCCTGCGGATAAGATTTACCATATTGTGATGAAGGAAAAGCTTTGGCGTTCCTGGTCTGGAGACTCTTATGGGGTTGCCTACCTTGAAGGTGAAAAACCATTCGAGGTGGACGTGAAAGGCCAGTCTTTGTCGCTAAGGGATAAAATGATGCTACGAAATCAAGATGGTGAAGTCGTTGCAGTTATGCTGCACATGTTTATGGAATGGGAAAATACCTACAAGATCTATGGCTTGAAGCCCTACATGGAGGGCCAAGAGCCTAGTAAAAATCGAACTCATGAAGACCAGCCTCTTTACGAATGGGCGAAGTGCAAAGATAAATTCATGTCAGTAAAGAAAAGTATGAAAACAATTGATGGTGTCAAATATGTGATGGATGGTGTTGGTCCCATTTTTGGGTATCGTCAGATGCGCATTGCTCGTGATGATGTACCTGCTGTTCACTGTAAAGAACTGAACATAGGCATTTTTAAAGGAAATCAGTGGGAAGTCCGAATTGGTCCCGGTATTGATCCAGCATTAATTGTTGCTTTCATGGCCGTTATGGACGAAATGAATGAAGATGCAAAGAAGGGTGCTTCTTAATGTCTAGTTAATGTTTTTGTGAAGCATTGTACGAATTCTAGATCTTTTCATGATATCCTCTAAAAGATGAGATTAGCTTGATCGTAAAGGTTCAAACTAAACACATGGAAGAATGGTTCATTCTATTGCTTAGATACAACAATCCTTTTAAGAAGGGTGCATGTATTATACGTATGTGTATAATCTACATGGTGTTTTAAAATAAAATTTCTTTATTTATTCATTCTTTTGCTTAGATATTGGAGAAGAGTCATCGATGGTAAGCTAGGAAACATTTAAAAATGTGTTCATTTTAGATGTGATGATTAAATTTCTTACGGACGAATCAAAAGTGAGAGAATTTGTTTGTTTATATTGTATTCGTGAATTTGTTTTTATTACAAATTTATGAAAAGAGGAATGAAGAAATCTGAGACTAGTGAAGTTCCATTATTTTCTCATTTTATGAGACAATATGATGTAGTGTATAAACTAGATTATTATTATAAAGTGAGATAGTTATACTACTACTATCTTCTACATACGACGTACTACATCACCCCCCCCCATGCTGACGATTGTAACATAAATGAAATATTTTCATTTTTGAGTAAGTCATAAGCATGTCAACTATTTGTAGTTGTCGTTGTTGAATATTCTCTCTCTCTATTCTTATTGATTTCTATATTTTCCTTTCGAAATTGTTCCGGAGTCAATCTCCCCATCAGCACATCGAAGTGTTTGTAGAAAAGGATTCTCGCTAACGGCTTGGTCATACCATCAGATTTATTTTTGGTGGATGCAACGAATTCAAGATTCAAGAGGTCGCGTGCCACCCAGTCCTGTAATGTGAACGTTGCCGTTTCTATGTGACGAGTCCGCCTAGTAGGTTGTTGGGCATTCGCCATCATCAAGGCACCTTGGTTGTCTTCGTACAGTATCGTTGCTTCATTTTGATCGATGTTCATCTCTTCAAGAATGGTACGTAAATATAGAATCATCTTACCTGCTTCGCATGCTGCTACAAACTCTGCTTCTGTAGAACTAAGTGCAATTGTTTGTTGTATTTTGCTCTTGTATGCTATTACAGAACCAGCAAACATTACCGCTAATCCTGTAATACTTTTTCGATGCTGGGTATCACCAGCCCAATCAGAGTCAACAAATGCGGTCATAGTCCCCAGATCTGAATTAGAAGTTTTATCTATGAGAAGTTCCTTCTGTATTTCTGGGTCACTGTACATTTTAGGTAAGGTTTTGAATGCAATTAAATTCATATTTAGTTTTGTTTTCCTCCAAAATACTAAACCATCATCCTTTGTATTTCGCAAATAACGAAAAATATTTTTCAATGCTACATAATGAATTTCTGCTGGATTTTGCGAATATTGGGACAGTTTGGTCACAGCAATGGAAATATCTGGACGGCATGTCACCATGGCATAGAGCACTTCACCAAGTGCTTGCCTATAATTGAATTTCATTTTCAATTCTAGGTTTACTTTTTCTTTGTCATCCATGGGTCCTTTCGTATTTTCAAGCTCAAACAGGTATTTACTGTCACTTCTCATTGGGACAGTTCTGGCGGACGAATGGTAAGTGTCATGCATCCATCCATGTTTATTTAGAATCTTCTGAATATACATCGCATTATGAAGTTTAACAAAGTATTGTGTTTGTTCAATTTCCACTCCGTTGAACCTTTTTACAATCCCTAAATTTTTCAATGGGGCTTTCAGATACTTACTGATCTCATTGATGACTTTGTTGCAGGTATCTATATTCTTTGCTGCGACAGAAAAATCGTCAACTTGACGAAGAAAGAGTACTTCTTGTCCGTCCACAACACCTGTATATAGACATTGTTCATGTGTAGTAGGTTTGAAATGCAGTTTATTTTGAATGATGTCATCAATAAACATGCTCCACAATCTAGGCGCCTCTGGGTGGCCCAGGATGGCATGATGAACCCTCAACACATAGCCCTTAGGTAAGTCTATTCCATTTTTATTCTTATACCACTCCCTATATGGCTTATCCACTAACACGTAGAGTGGTGCTTTTGGTGGTGGTGCCTCCGCAAATGCGTTGCTTGCATCTGCACCAATGGCAATGAAATTTCGTATAGCGACTAGTCCCCAGTACACTCGTTGGGCGGGTTGTTCGACGCAAGCCGCATACGTGTGTGCGAGGGTAATGGATCCTCGCCTTCCTGGATTCCCATTGCAACAGCATCGTGCTTTCTTCGTACCATCGGATTTAATTAGGTAAGTCCAAAGAAGACTCAAGATGTTGGCTTTATTTGGTCTGGGTTCGGGTTCCCCAAACATACCTTGCTGTTTGTATTGCTCTAACTGTTTAGCTTCTGATTGTTTCCAATCATTCCAATCATCTCTCTTCATTAATATCCGGCGAGTCAACTTTTCAATTACTTTTGAATTCTTCTGCTTGACTATATTAGATGGGGAACTTTCATCGCTGAGCTTTCTAATGTGAGTTTCCCATGTCCTTTCTCCGCTTCGATCATTGTCTTCATGTTGAAGTATTGTCTCAGCTTGTTCAATTATTTCTAAATGATGATTTGCCACCACATTGAGTTGGTCGAAGTACATCTGTGGGACTCCTCTTTGCGGGTGCATTGCTACTTTTTCAATTGTAACAAATTCTAAGTTCACTTCAGAAGTTTTATCCCTATTGCTTTTCACTTTTAAGCTTCGAATGGTGCGTACAACATCCGCAATTGATTTTACTTTCACCTCATTGATTGCTACTAACTGTGCGCCCCTAAGTTGGCTTCTCCATTTCGGAATACGGGCTGTCGGAGTTCCTTTTGAACAGTTTAACAAGGTAAGTCGGCCCTGTATGCTTGTTTCATCTATTTCCATGCCTAACGTGTCATGGTTGCCTTTTAACTTGCATTGCACTGTGATTGCTGGACCATAGGGATTTGTGGACATTACTATACTATCATATTCAGGATGAGGTGAGTTTATTTGACGAACTACCGGGTCTGTGCTCCCAAAACCTTTGTCTCCTCTTCCTGTTTCGTCCAATTTCAATGTCCACTGCGTTGCTGCATCATTGTCATATCTTTCTAATATCATTTGTGCAATTTTCTCTCCTTTCTTGAAACTTTGTGCTTGTTTGCCCATATTTTGCAATACCACAACCACTTCTCCTCGAAAATCTCTATCTATTACTCCCGCTTTCACATCGATATTCTTTTTGATTGTGAGTCCACTCCGTGGAGCTAATCTCCCATATACTCCTTCTGGTATCGACATAGCTATACCAACTGGAACCATCTTCCGACAATTTCCTTCAATCTCAAAATCCTCTGGAGTAAATATATCCAGTCCTGCAGCATCCTTGTTACATCTCCTTGGTAAGGTTGCATGCTCATGTAACCTTTTAAATTTGATATTGATGTCATTGTTGTTGCTATTATGATTGTTTGTTGTTGGTATAACTTCACTGAGGCCAGAATCTCGAAGTGCTTTTGATCCAGGAGTGTGTGATCCAGTGGAAAAATGTGCTTCATCGAATGTTACATTGCTGGATATCTTCTCAATATTAGTTGTTAAGTCTAAATAAACAATATTTTTGTCCGTTGCTGTATATCTCAAAAATATGCCTTGTGCAGTGTTGTCGTCTAATTTTGCATCCCGTTTATTTGGTTGCTTAACCACTACTCTGCATCCCCAAATTCGTAACATTGACAAATTCGGTTTGATCCCCGTATATGCTTCGTACGGAGATCGTCTCATATGTTGGGATGAGTGGGGTAACCTATTTTTGACATATACGGCGTGCAATAACGCGTACGACCAGAATTCGGATCCAAGACCAGCATTGAACAACATTCCACGTATCATTCGTGCAAAGGTTTTGTTCGGTGCCTCTGCTTTGCCATTCTGTGCAGGGTCTCCTGATCCAGTAGGTTCGAGTATACTACGTGATTTTTGAATGACTTCCTGAAATGCCGCGCTTTTCCATAATTCACCTCCCTGATCTGTGCGGACTCTGATGATTGGACATTTCTTATTTCCATGGGTCATTAGAAAATCTGTAACGAAACTCAACGGTGGATCTTTAGTTTTACTTAACATAACCCACGTGTAGCTAGAAAAACTGTCAACAATAATTAGATATGAGTTGTACCCATCTCGACTGGTAATTATTCTTCCATCATCTTCCTTTCTTTTGTAATCTGAACCTCTAACAAAACCGAAATCCATGTGGAACCCTTGTCCTGGTCCGTTAATAGGTGATTCCCGCGAAGATGATTTGACTGATTTAGATGTTCTTTCAATTTTGGCTCTCATACATGCGTCACATTTATAAAATGCGTTGCGTCCATGTGTAAGATTGGGAACACCCTCCGCAGTTTTCGAAATAGCAGACGTCACTGTGTGTCCTGGGTGACACAAACGTTGATGCCATAATTCATGTACTGCTGCTTTGCCGAGTCTACGTAAAACAGGCGTTATCGCATCCGGTGTATCATACCCATTATCGTACCCTGGTTGTAGGCAGTCCAGAAAAGGTTGCGTGGCATACCATAGACCATTAATCATGCGTGTGTTTACTGTAGCGCTTTGTAAACCACTTTTGGAACTAAATTTTATGTAACCAGTTTTATTTTCATGGCCACTATGTTGATCCCATAATGTAAAATTGTTGTCATCTGATTTAGTGATGTCTCCTGGTGACAAAATTGTTTCAGACACATTTGGTGAAAAATATGTTTTCACATTTATGACTCCTCTGCCTCTGCACATGAGTTTCAAGTATCCAACCTTATTACAATAAATGATGGGATTATCTTTTTGAGCTCCATGCATGATATACTCTGGTATATTTCTTACATTGTGTAATAGTCGTATATCGTCTGTAACCGAACGATTTGCGCCACCATCTAGGTGCATTCGTAGGTTTAATTCCGAGTTTCGTAGTTCACGGATATACGATCGATCAACTATTTTAGTATATTTTTCCTTATCGACTGTTTGAATGTTATCAAAGATGCTTCTTATTCTTGCGTCGTCGTCCAAATCAATATCAACATTTAACCTATCTTTGTTGAGTACATCTTCAAAAAATATTGCATTTTCAACTATTGGTTCAACCATTTGAAATTCCTGGTTTACCCCAATCGAATCATTCCGAATATTTTCTAATATATCATCTACTAGTAGATTACGCTCCTCTGCTTCATACTCATCTCGTACTTCTTCACAATGGTGTGCTTGCTCATTATCATTTGAACTTAGTTTACGCTCCTCTGTGACAGCCGTTGTGACAGCCCCCTTTGAATTACGCTCCTCTGTATCTTGATGACAAACCTTTTGAATGATGGGTTGTGATCATTCTTCTTGAGATGAAAAATCCACTTCCTCCATAGGTATTTCAAGATCATAGTTGTTTAAGATATCTTCATCATTAGGGAGTTTCGATCCGCCCTCATGGGATAGCGATGCTGTGAGAGTACGAATAGTGCTCATTCGTGTCCTTCGATTATTCGTTCGAAGGTATTCTTCCGCTAATTTTGCTGCTGCACTACTGTTTTCTTTAATAAAAGTGATAGCCAGATGTACTTTCGCTGCGAACTGGCACTTTCTTTCAGAGCACCCCCACCTACCACATGCTTTGCACTGTTTAGCAGGGGAGTCATTGGTGCGTCCATTTCTGGTATTGAAACTTCTCTCATTGTTTCTTCCGTTTCGATCATTTTGATGGTTACGCTGATTGAATTTCCTTCCAAACGCTCTAACAACTGCTTCGTCTCCTTCAGACATGTCACCACACAAGTTAATATCTTCATTCATATCGTACATACTGCTCACAAACCGTTGTGGTTGGATTACAGTAGGACCATGAATTTGTTCATGGTACTGCTCTAGCGTTGTAGGAAGAGATTCAAGCATCAAATTCGGGTCTAAATTGGTGTTGCCTGTGCTAGTAATTTGCCTAACCTCAGCTAATGCTCTATTTTTCGCTTCGATGTACTTCTTCTCATCCATGTTGTTTAAAAACATTATGGTTTGTTCAACTTGTGAGTATGTCCTTTGTTTAATCTTTCGCATCAAAATGTAGTTCATTATTTTGGATCCATAGTCATATAGGTTTCCAAAGCTTGATGAAAGTTTTGGAACATCATAAGTGTGACTGGTTGAATGTTTCAAGTTTGGGTGAACAGACCTTAGGAGTTGTTCAAGAACTCTATATCCGTCTGATACTCCAGCATACTGCAGAATGAGTCTTTGCGCCTTCTTATATCCCACACTAACACAGTCTTCATCTTGAAGCTTTTGATATATCGTAAGCGCCATTTCTTCTCTGACTTTGGTATTGTATTGTTGTGGGCATAAGTCAACATTTGGTTGAATATCCTGCAGCGGTATGCAATGAATCCCATATGGAGAACCTTGTTTGTGCAGCTGCTGATAGAAATTAAGAATCTGAGTGTCATTCCGTAGCTTTGCCTTAAAGTACTTATGGAACCCATATGCAGACATTCTCGAATCCTCATGGTCTCTATGTGGACCTTTCTGATTGTACTGTCTAGGTTGTGTCCGGAAGTTATCATCTACTTTCAAATTCAATGGATCTACATTCATGAATCGTTGATGAGTGTTTTCTTTCTTTGGTCCAGATACATCTTGCATTGGCTTCTGAACTGGTAGTTGATTCATTTGCTCCTTGCTCGCGCTGAGAAAATCCTCAATAGCCTGGTCTGCTTCTACATTAATTGCTTCGAGAACTTCATCTCGTTTAATGGCAATGTTGGGCAAATTTCCATTTATTATTTTACGACGCGCTGCTGGGGCCCTAAAAAACGGCGCCCACGCTACGTCTACACGCCATTAGACGCGTAAGTACTATATTATAAGGAAAAGAAATATATTCAAAAA
>Ga0209092_10003453_pt1 | contig 13702 bp, 9 predicted proteins | sample FraStrMetagenome_FD_187446 | JGI IMG/M metagenome (GOLD analysis project Ga0209092, IMG submission 187446) | Marine eukaryotic phytoplankton communities from Arctic Ocean - Fram Strait ARC3M Metagenome (SPAdes) (version 2) | ecosystem: Environmental > Aquatic > Marine > Oceanic | place: Fram...
ACAGAAAATTTTGGTCTAGGAGAGTCATGATGTCATGCGGTCTAGATTATTCAGATGCAATGAAATTCTCACCAACTACATAGTTATATAGACTCGCTACCCTATTGTTTCTAAGCTGTTCCTTTTCTCCTCTTCACAAGATTCGTCTCTGTTTCTTGCCCGTGTATTTCTTCTTGACCTCGTAATAGACGGGGAGGCAGTTAATATAACCTTCGTCTCCTGTGTCGAGGTTTCGGGGTTGGTCCAACGATGGGACTCGAATACAATTGTGGACACCACCTTCGCCAACCACATGTTCGAATTCATCAATGTTTTCTTTCATAGTGAAAATTCCGGGTAAAATCTTTTCACCTCTCGCCAGGAAATGTGGTCTTGTGATGATTGCATGTGGATTCTAAAGAGAACATGGCTAAATTAGCTTCACCATATGTAATATTGTCTTCTTAGGTGGATGGCATTGACTACTTATGGAGGCTTCAAAAGAGTCCAAAATTTGCGATTTTTGTGGGGTTAGAGTCCAAAATTTGCGATTTTCTCCTTTAGCTTCATGGAACGGAATGACATGAAAATTATTGCTTGCATCTGGGTCGACGTTGAAGATGTTTCTAAAGTTCACATAAATGTATCGCATACCGATATTCGTTTTCTGGATAGAACAAAATATGACTCAACAGTCATTACTTGCATCGAGGTCGAGGAATCTGTCGGGGTTCAGCTTCATGGAACGGAATGACATGAAAATTATTGCTTGCATCGGGGTCGAGGTTGGAGATGTTTCTAAAGTTCACATAAATTTATCGCATACCGGTATTCGTTTTCTTGATAGAACAAAATATGACTCATCAGTCATTGCTTGAATCAAGGTCGAGGTTAGAAAAACGAGAAAAAGCACTCTCTGGCAGATTTTGAGATGACATTGTTTTTCGTTGCCTTTTTCATTAAAACTGCAATAAGTAAAGTTTCACCTTCGCACTCCTCATCTTACTTTTTTCCTTCCACAAATACATAATCTACAAAATCACAAATTTACAACAGCCTAAATAATCTTAAATACTTTTCACAAAGACATGTTGGTCGTGCCACTGTGATAGAATTCCTACGGAAACACCAACTAAACAAAAAACAATATAGAACAAGACAGAGGAACACACTAACACTTCGACTACACATTATGTATTCCTAGTCAGATGATCGATTTAGTGTGATTGCGCGTTATTTTGGAAAAGGCGTGCTACGATAAAGTTTGCTCAGCAGTATTAGTCGGAAATTGGATAGAAGGAGGCAGCATATCTAGCTTTACTGCATAAGTTGGTAATCAGAAACTTTAACTGAAATTATTTCACCGACAGCACTGGATGTCATGAAAATTCTCGTGAACTAAGTACAATGGTTAGCGTAGAAATGAAGAGAAATTAAATGTTTCTTGAAGCAATTTACAGCAGTACGCTTGGTATGTTAATGGCATTTTATTTGATGATAAGTAAAACTAGACACAACTAATTTTTAATGTTGCATTGGTTAAGGTTGGAATTCTAGTCTATTCAACTTGTTCTATTATTAACCCTTTTCTATCCGGAGGATCGCCAAAAATTCGACAAAAAAATACACGACCATCTCATTAAACAACAAACTGTAGCAACTCTAATACCTACCCAATTCAAACAAAAATTAGGGACAATATCATTTTAAACACACGCGATAAGTTGCTACTTTTGAAAGATAGATTTGTTTACACCCTATGGAAATATAGGTCAATCCTCCTCAGATAGGGGTTCTCATGACGATTTCGATGATGATAAGGATGAGGAGCATGAATCAGAGGAAGATGGGTTCCCAGGCGAAATAACGCATGAAGGCAATAAAATTCAAGCTATGAAAAGCGAATGGAGAGAGATAGCCACGGTGGAGGACCGGTGTTATATTGATGGTATTGGTTTGGTGGATGGGTTGACAGATCGTACAAGCTTCCAAAAGGAAACTACATTGCCCTCAAATGGATTGCAACAGAAAAAGCACTTTTTAGTTCACTAGATATTGAAACTGGTGGTGAAGATAGTGGAATAATTCAGCTCAGTGCTCAGATTTTTCGTATGGTCCAGCATAATAGTAAATTGACGTCCGAGATTGAGAGAGAATGCTTTTATGAGCACGCAAGGCCTTCAAGTGACGCCATTTGGGACGAACACTTATTTCAAATACATGGTTTGCACAGGGATCACCCTCGCATCAAAGAAGCAGATAATATCACTGCAGTATCGCACCGATTTTGCACATAAATGAAATTTAACATATCCCGATCGTTAACCATTACGCTATTTCTCACCTATTCATTTATATTATAACCTAAAAATACACAAATACATCATTTACACTAAACATGATCGGATTGTGCACTAAAAACGGAGTTTTATGAGCGTCTTGGAAAGAAACTTTATAAAGTGCGAAAAAGTACGCAATTTTGGGCAAAATATGGTGTCTTCAAGGCACTATATCTCATGATAAAAGCAAGCTGTCACTTATTTGACATTTTCCCAACAAATAGCAAAGATAAAACTTTTATATGACGAATAGACCTTCTTGTTTTAAGATAGTTTATCACTCCAACAAACATAACCTATTTGACCTAATTTTCTCGTAGAATAATACCTAGAGCTAAATAATGGTTGTTCCAAAATATCTCAACTTCTGTTCAATAGTATTCATTAAAAATTTGTAGATACATCCCAAACACTATGATAAGGAGTATGGGGTACTTGGAATGATTAAAATTAAGTTTCTGTAAGCGAAGATACAAAATTTGACCAAATTGCTACACAATTGCTACACCGGATAGAAAAGGGTTAAGAGTTAGTGCATACATTCATTCTGATTCACACACACTATTAAGTTACTTACTTTTGTTGAGAACGATGTGCTTTCTGTTGTGGGAAATGTTGTGTTTGCAAGTAGAGGTTATTGCATTAAATTTTTGATGTGTGCGTAGATTTTTGTAGAGATACCATGTGAGTGTTCAACAGTGGCACGACCAACATGTCTATGCAATAAGTATGTAGGATTATTTAGGCTATTGTAAATTTGTAATTTTGTCAATTAGAAAAGAAAAAAAGTGAGATGAGGAGTGCGAAGGTGAAAATTTACTTATTACGATTTTAATAAAAAGACAGCGAAAACATTTGTCATCTCAAAATCTGCCTGAGTGTGCTTTTTACAAAAAAAATCTGCCAGAGTATGCTTTTACTCTAGAAAAAATGTCTTTTACCACGAGGGATGTCATGGTGGGGTGTGAGGTGTGATCAACACAATTTCACACAGTCTAGCCCCGGTCATCCAGTCGTGTTAGGCATGGTACTATAGGGATCACTCCTCACCTCTTTCTTCGAGTGATACGGCGAGACCCGGTCGACCCCGTTTCAGTCGCCCCTCACCTCGCCAAAAATCCTCTCCTGGTGATCTCGCATGTTCGAATTCGCTTCCAACCAGCTTATCGCTCGTATACGGGTTTTTAATTAAGCGAATTTTGGTTGTGTGAAATTCTACGCAGAAAGCTACACACATGTAATAATCTGAAGTTCGAAGACATGGTCGATGTCTTCTGATGAGATGATAACTCAGTCATTTCTACGTTTTTTTGAACAGAAATTTTTCAGCTGGATACACCAATGAAACGAGCACAATCCTGGCGCGATAGCTAAGATATCTAATGGAAGATAAAAAGGTTTGCGCAATACAATTTAGAGGTACAGCATACGGGCATAAAGGCTTACTTATGGGACTTTTGGGGGGATTAGCCAATCAGAGTGCGTTAATTTTTAAAAAATGTCAAAAATGTGTGTATGAGCTAATCAAAATGCGTAGCTTAACGCCCGGATACGGGCGTTAAGCGTTTGGTCCTAGAAGGGTTAATTCGGAGAAGATGTCAACACTTGATAACTACGAATCGTACTATGAATCATGAATCATGAATCGTGAGTCATCATACTCTCTGATAAAGAACAATCGTACTATGAATCATGAATCATGAATCATGAGTCATCATACTCTCTGGTAAAGGAATAATTCGTATGTATTGTTAATTTGAAAACACGTCAATTCTCGATAGGGTGGAAAAAGACAACCTTCTTTTACATCAGCGGTTGACACCCTTTTCGATTCTTCTTTTCTTTCAGATGAAGGATTCTGTCAGGCTTCAGCTTCAAGGAATAGAATGTGACAAGAAAGTTGCCACAAAGATTCCGTGATATTGTGTAATCCTCCATGTTTTTCATTCACTCCTTAATCCCTGATTACGAGCGCTGAGTTGTTGTGAAGACGATACGAAGAGCCCAAAATCACTGATTAGTGTGGAAATTTTTTAACTTTAATACAATTAGGCCATTACAAATAACAAAAGGAATCGGGCAAAGTTCGAAGAAATGCGCGTGAACTACAAGCAAGAGTCGTTATTGATGAAACAGAAACATGTTGATCGGTGTCACACAAATAAAAATTGAGTTAACATTGTAAAGAATTCGAAATTCAGCAACCAATTGGAATATGACCTCTACGTATTGGAAATTTATCAACCAATTGAAGGATGACCTCTACACAGCCTTGAGCCTCTAGCGTATTTGTAATACTTGTAGTACTTCGAAGTATACAATAGCAATTGGCCCCTTCATAATTTATATATTGAAATAATGTATGGAAACTACTTTTCGGGTAACTTCAGTTTCCTCTTTCAATACGTATTCTACAGATGTAAATTGGAGATCGCTCTGGTGGATTGTCGAGGTTTTTCCCATCGAAGACTACCAAGTTTCCGCAAACAAGTAACCATGTATTCATAGAGTCGATAAAACCATGTTCCACCGCAAGGGAGGGGGGGGGGGGTTGAAACAAACTTCGGGACATTGTCAGCAATAAGAGTATCAACATCGTTTCTACGAAAAAGAATTTTAGCCACCCCTTTTGCATGTCAGCGATTTAAGCTACTGGCCAATTATTATTTGCATCACATATTGAGTACTTTTCAACGTAGCACAATAAACATCCCCGTAGGCTTTCCGAAAAATAGCTGCAATCTTTGTTACTATTGCTTCAGCGCACGCAAATAATAGCTTCGCTCCATAACGAATGATCCCCCCATGATCCTGATACAACCGGGAGAAATCTAGGAATGTCAATAAACGTAATTATCGGGATATTTAATTATTCGCAAAATCGAACAACTCAAGCTACCTTCATTGATGTGTTAATTTCTGACCACATAGCAAGTAATGCATTATGTATACTCTCGTTGAATATTCTGTACATTCAGAGGAATATATGAACAAAACCGCGTGACCTTCACGATTCCTACCCAACAAGTCCCTTGCAAATAACCACTCATGAATTTCGTTTTCTCAAAATGACAGCGACGCGGTCCTTATTGTGTTTGCTAGCTGGTTTTCAAAATTCCGCAAATTGCCAAAGCGAAGTTGTCACACTCGGTTGCTTGCTCTCTCTAGTATCTTTACAATCATACAGATGGATGTGAACGAGTTACTTCCTACATTTCAAATATAAATTTTACTCAGACAAAGGGTATTGATTTTATGGTTATAAAAGCTTTTTGGGAGACTTCAGTAATAACGTCCAGTAGTCAGTAGACGTCTTTTCATGATCACGATCACACGAAAGGAATTCTTCACTTTTTCGGTAGCAATTTTAGCTCATCCGGAATTCTGATGTTCATCCCACTCTCACTTCTTGTCTTCTTGTGACTCTTGCACGAATTACTAGAGAAGAGAGAGTGTATCAACAATCGTCACAACTCACAACATACTCGTATTTTGAACACAGGAATAGACCTACGTTTTTCAAAGAACTGAAACAAAATGACATCCTACCTCAAACAGGCACGAGAATGGGCCTATCCCACGCTCAAAATATCCGCCTTTCTTGAACGAGGCGTACTCACACCGGAGGAATTCGTCAAGGCAGGTGATGAACTCGTGTATCGCTGTCCGACGTGGAGTTGGGAATCTGGCCAGAAAATTCGATCGTATTTACCAGCCGATAAACAGTTCCTCGTGACTAGAAATGTCCCGTGTAGACATCGATGTAGTGAAGTGGAAGATAGTGGTTTTGTGTTGGAGGAGGAACATATTGAGTTAATGCGGAATGCCGTGCTTGATAATTCAGAAGGTGGTGGTGGTGGTGATGATGATGATGATGGTGGTGAAGAGGAGGGGTGGATGGTGAGTAAGCAAGTGGATCGGAAAAAGGTGACATCATCTTCGCTGGAAGATGAGTTTGATGTGATCGATTCGGAGGGTGAGACGCTTGTTCAGCTGGATCGTGGAGAGGAGGATGGAGGTGTGAATGATTCGGATGGCAAAGATAATGTTGTGCCTGACGAGGAGGAGGAGTATGCTGACATGACGGAATTTGAAGAGGACAATATTTTGACTGAGGCTGATGAGGCCATGATGGAACTGAATATCGATGATAAGGATGATGACAATATTATCAAAGTTCGTAGTTACGACGTTTCCATATCCTACGATAAATATTATCAAACACCTAGGGTTTGGCTATTTGGATATGACGAAGATGGGAACCCACTTGAAGCGGAGCAGATGTTTGAAGACTGTATGTCGGACTATGTTAAGCGAACTGTAACCTTGGAGAGCCATCCTCATACAAGTGGCATTTATGCGAGCATTCATCCTTGTCAGCATGGTGCTGTGATGAAGAACATCGTGAGGAATATTTCGAAGAAAGGCGATGTACCTTCTGTAGAAAACTATCTCTTTATTTTCCTCAAATTCGTAAGTAGCATCATTCCAACGATTAACTACGACTTTACAATGGAAGTTGAGGCGTCTACAAAGACATAAGTAACGTACCGGTATATGCAAAAATAATTTTATTTTAATTTAAATAGTTTTGACTCTACTCTTACAAACTGTGCACTTCGTTCTCATTATCAAGTGAATAGATTCCGATTTTTGAAAATCTGGTATATTCGTTTTTAAAAATTGTTCCCTAAGTTATTGGTTGCTATTACTTTTGAAACCTTTTTATAAGGTTTCAAAAGATTGACAAATCAAAACATTCATTCAAATGTTCTTGGCTGTGTTTGATGTGATTAATAATATCACTTGCACTCTAAGTTGTACCTTTGAACCAGTAAACATTAGCCGAAACACATGTAGGAGATGGTAGATAATACACAATTTTTTTAAATAATTTATATAACTGTACGAAAACTTCTGAAAAATTGTTTTCGAATTACTAAGTGAGGATGTCTCCTTTGTCATACGATTCGAAAAGCTTTTAAGATATGACGCCTCGCCGTAATCATGTCGCATCGATAACAGCTTTAGAAAAATGCGATATTCGTTGAAATCGCTTGAGCTATGATAATGATACCAAGACCGTGGCTTATCCTGCAGGAATACGGGATATCGCTGTAATGAGTTGCTGGATTGGTATCCGTAGAAGTTACTTGATATGAGCAATCAATAAAGCCCTCCTTTTCCTGTATGCCAAGCAACATAGTTACAGCAACTAGGTTAAAAATCATGAGTCCAAAATATCGATGTGTCTTCACAGCAAGTATCCGGTATTCACCAGGTGGAAAGATCTGCCAGAACCCACTTAATCCCACAAAGGCAGCTACGAACTGTCCAAGAAATAACGATACGACACCAATACCACACCAACTATGCAGAGAATAAAGATTCGCAATAAACCCGTAATCGCGATTATCATGAGATCTCCAAACAGCTCGAAGAGCGAGACACCCTAACCCAACTACAAACGTCCACATTGACGCATGCAATAGTTTCGCCTTCGACATGCCAAATACTGCACCTCCCGGTATATGCGCATCACTTCCCAAAAGATAATCCTGATACGCATTCTTATACGCAACCGTCGCTACCGTCATCAGGGCAAACGAGGTCACCATTAAAATCGGGTGCCAATTAAAAACTTTTGGTGCACTCCAACCGACACCACCACCACTCATATCCTCATCCTGCGTCCAGATCGAGACGAATATTACTGAAAGAAAAGCAAAGAAGTGCGAACAACTAATGCTTATGTTTTCTTTTAACTGCAGCCATGTTATGTAAAATCGAGGTATTCTCAATTCGCTATCTCCCTCGTACGAAGCATCAAAGGAATCATACTCGTCGTTATTGGGAGATGATTGATTAGTCAAGTATTTGTATTCTGTCAAAGTCTCCCCTTTATCGTCATCGTTCAGGACAGGGAACTGGTCAGCTTCTTCATCGTCACGATTCATTGGATAATTCAACTTTATGTAAACTACTTTTGAATTTTACGTATCACTTGTTTGCTATATTCTACTTGGAAGTACGTATTTATGTTTATATTTCTCAATAATAGATTGTTAGTGTCTGTGATTGTGATTTTTTGTGAGGCAAATACGCTTGTTTTTTTTGGAGCACAGACACAACACACACACACACACACACACACACACACACTGAAATGAAAAGAAGAGAACGATTTCTAAATTACCGGTGTGTGACTTACAACGGTTACGAACTGTTACAAAAGAGAGGTAGATGTTGTGCAGCTCTAACTTGACAATTTTATGTTCAGAAAAGCTATCGAAAGAGAGATGACAATTTGTAAAAATTGTTTTAAACGAATTTATCAAAAAGTTATTATCGCAGTTGAGACCAGCATTATCTATTAGGATAACTACTATTTACCTAAAGATATTCGATTCAACTTTCTTTGTAGACAGCGAACGCAGAAATGAAAATAAGTCTTCGGATCTTTGCTTGTGCCATTATCGGACACCGTCACATTGCAATCGAAAGAGATCAAAATGAGACAAAATAAGTTTTTCTTTCAAAAATCCCATAAACCCTAATAAATTTTCTCAAAGTGTATTTGAGATCAGCAGAAAAATGTGCTTCAGTAGTGAGGAACAAGGAATAATTATTGAAGAGGGCAAATCAAACGAAACGAGCCTACGACAATCATTTCCATCTGCTTGCCTTTTTAAATGCACAATTTGGAATAGAGATGACCCAATTCTTCTGTAGAATAAGAAACCTTGAAAATAATTTAACATTATTTTTCAATACTAGTATTGACCTATTGACGATATAATGTATACGAACCCCGAATATACCGAGAGATACACGAAAGACATATAACTTTATCATCCACTTGTTGTTAGTCGATTCATGCACTTTTCACGCATTCGTTTCCAGTGTTGTAATATCGAGCTGCCTGGAGCAGCCGTCACAATCTTTACTTCCAGACTCTCGAGCATCTCAAGATCACTTTTATTTTGGTCGTATTCAAGCTTGCGCTTTTCTAATCTTGCAATATCCAGGTCGACCCTATATTTCGCTAACCTAGCTTTGTGTTCAATACGCTCCATTTTCAGCTTTTCGTGTTCAAGTGCAATACATCGTTGCATAATATGAACTGCACAATCAGCGGCATCTGAAATACTTTCCGCTATATCATTCAGACCGTGATTGGGATTATTATCGTACTTTCCTGCGTTCACATTACTACCACGAACACGTTTGCGAATAGGCTGGCCCATAAACCACCTATCTGAAAGCGCAACTGCAGCTCCCCCCGTGGACACACCAGAAGATGAGTTAGCTCCAGGTAACTTCGCATCGCCAACTCCTCCAGCGGTACCATCCTCAAAAGTCATCATCGTATCGTCCAACATTGATCCTCCCCCAATCTCATCATTCATCACCACTGAGCTCTCAACATCAATGACGGTAGTATTACCAAATGAGGACTCAATAATTTTACCCGTCGTCTTGGACAAGATCAGTTCCAAGTAGCACTTGTGAACATATAAAAAGAACGAATTATTTTCATCCGTGGGCATCGTACCCCTGCCCAACATTCTTATACCAGGTCCATCAGCCTCATCCAAATTCACAGTAATACCAATACCATTCATATAATCCAACCACGTCTTAATCGCACTTAAAATCTTATCACGAAATGTCTGTGCCTTCTCAAGCGGCCTATAACATTTCCCCACCGCAGTATGACTGTGGAACATCTCCGTCACCTGCTTCCATTTCCTTAAATGATCCCCCGACGGACCACGCTTACCAGAATGCATAAGAGAGCTGACAGAGGATGGAATACAACTGCCCATCGGCGCTTCCGGTGATAACACGTATTCCTGAACCAGTACCAATATCTGTCGCAACAGACGAACCTTCGGCTGTGCCAACATCATGGGCAAGGCTAACGTTCGATCCTTAGTCGTTGCACGTAGGCTTGGTAATCCTGGTTTGCCCGTTGGATCATCTAAGCGTGCTCCAGCAGTCGCGGAACCAGCCTCGTCGTCGTTGTTGTCAACGAGGCACCGTTTGTTCAGATTAATATTGTCATGGTAGTTGGGATTCTTTTTGCTGTTCGATTCGGCAGTTGTCGCAGGGTTTGGGAGTAGTTTAACGTTGTTATGAATGTTGTTGTGATCTGTGACGTTATAGCCCGTGCCTTTGGGTTTTAATTTGACCAGTGAGGATGAGGATCCTCCTTCTCCTGCCTTGATGTTGCCGTGAATGGAATTTCCGGTGATGCTGGTGTTCGAGTTCGAGATTGAGTTCGAGCTGGACATGATGGCAGGTGTTCCGAAAAGGGCAGAGAGCGTGACGGATTGGTGGATTGGTGGATTGGTGGATTGGTGGATTGATGTGGTAATTATTGATATATTTATACCAGAGAAAATCTGATTTTAGGTTTTGGTTTGGTTTGTGCACCAAGATTTGTGATTCTCTGAGTGATTTTTTTGGATATACCGATATGAATACATGTACCGGTATTGTGTGAAACGAGATGCGGATTCGTGTGCAATTTCGTTTTTTGAAGTCGTACAAATCGAAGAATTTGTTGGGTATCGTATATCATTGCGTATTCATAAGGCGTTATCTTTACGATATCGATTTTCGTCATCTTATGAAAACGCGGTGGATGAAGATTTTCGGTTGTTATCAGCAATGATTTTTTATTCGTTGAGAATTTTTGTACGAAACAAAAAATGATGCATCGTGCAGATCTATGGGTACGAGAAGACAATAAATGATACGGATTTATATTATTATTTGGCGTAACTTGTAACTTCTATATCGCGTATTATATGTTACCTCGAAGCTCGAAGTCCAACAGTATTTATCAAAAGGCGTTACGAGTGACTGATGATGAGAATGAGTTTTAATTTGTGCAATTTCAAAACTATTCAACAGTAAAAGCACCGAATGCTGCAAGCGTGATGACTGGGAATTGTTTTAGAATGTTTCGATCGCATCGGAATAAAGAAAAAGCTATCAAAACAAAATTCTGCTTTTTGCGTTGTGTTCTTTGGTTGAATTGTGATTTTGTTGATCATTGAAAAATAGATGCAATTATGAATGCTTCGTGGTATTGAACACCTCTCAACTATTCACTGCATTTTAATTTTCCAATCTATTGAACATTCGCATGTGTCTATTCCAGCTTATACCCCAACTCCCAATTATAATTCCTTCAAATATAATCACCCACCTATTTTCACTTCGTGTAGTTTCTTCAGTGCTATAATAATATTCTTCGAAACGAAAGTGGTCAGCTCCCCCGCAACATCCGATATAACCCCTATTGCGGACGAGGCTTTAAGTTGCTCGCCATAACATTTGACAAAACATAGTACAAGATTCGAAAATTTTATGTTTTTCTTCAAATTTTCTGGCGAACCAGAGAAAAATGTTTGGATCGAAAATGCGCACGATTTTACAACGTCGATTGACAACTCAGTTCTTTTGTTCATGCATGCCCCCATGAGAGGAAAACTGATATCAGTCCATAATTCTGGTCTACGCGATGCAGCTGAAAGAAATTGAGCGCACCTATCTTTGGGAAAAACTTTTAATGTTCGGGCAAATATTTCACACATGGGCTTGCTTTTGCCATTATTTATCAACGAGGGTATCATCACAGAATCAACTAGCTCAATTGGTCTCTCCTTCGCATACTTCATAATTGTATTCACTAATTGCCTTGAGGGTGACGTTTTCAAATTTTGAATTAAGGGACTAAGACATGACTGGAATAGAACTGAAGTCCTTGTAGCACTTGTTGTTTGAAAAATTACAAGACTTAAAACATGAATGAGCACCGCTTCGTGCGATCCGCCAGATTCGGCTACACTTTGACTTGACAACACAATAGCTGTAGACGATTGAATTCCGTTAATACCGTTTTCATCAGCACTATCTTTAATTAAGTTCGCAAATCTTGAGGCCAAGCTTTCCACACTTGCCGAAGTTACCTTTGTAGAAAGATTGAGAAATTCTGCATTTAATGATTTCGCATTTTCAACGATATGGATCGGCAAATGGGGTTTTGAATTTTCACTACTTTGCTCAGTCTTTAGATTTTTCTTCACATTTTCCACATATCTTTTGCTTGCATTAGATTTCTCCGGTTCTGTACATAATATGTCTCTATCATCACTACTTTCGATTAACGCCGAATCATCAAATGAATCCATAAGCTTATCTAACTCAGGAGTAATTTTCTGATCGATATGGACAACATCTGACTGCGCCTTGATTTCTGCATCTTCCTGTTTCTTTTTCTGTTTCGACAAGGAGTCCATTCTTTCATTATTCTCCATCCTCTTTCGCTTCCTAGCTGCTTGCTTTTGCTTGTACATTTTGATTTCTTCAGAAAAACAAGCTTGCAAAATTTGCGTACAGTTCAAAGCAGAATCAACCAACAAGAATTCCATAACCTTATATGCAGACGAAGTATCCTTACAATGTTTATAAAAGATACAATCAAATGCCAACATAAATACCAACGCAAATAACCATTCATCATCAACCCCTATATTACGAGCACATACATCGCCAAAATACGCTCTTAGTCTAACAATATCCGATTCCAAATGTGTCATTACGTTCCACACAAAACGAAGTATAGATTCCTCATTACCCGTCGGCCGTTTCACAAGTTCATCGTACAACACCGAAAATAAATGAGCCAGGGCAGGAGTAGGAAGAAGAGCTGTAACACGAGGCGCGCGAGGATGGCATAGAAGGGAAGTTAAAGCATGTGGACGATCGATTATACGATGCAATGCCAAGGCTGGTCGAGGAGCGAGAGATGCATGGAGCAATGGGTGTATACTGAGATTTTTGTTTTTGTCGTCGTCATGACAGTTCATGTGTTTGGTACAGAGCAGGTTTTGTGTGTTGGGTCGAAAGGATATGAAGGATGGCTAGACGCGATTGTAATCCACATTTTTCACAAACAAGAAATTGGGAAGTGAATGAGGTCTACTCGTACTCGTATACGATTATATATCACTCGGCGTACCCCTATATGTATTTAGAAGTACCCCTACGAGTAAGTATCATTAGGCGTACCCCTAAGACCAATAAATATCAGAACCCGTACCCCTAATTTCAGCCAATCATATTATAGTATTTCTTCATTTTTGCGAAGTTACCCGTCATTGCGAATTCACGCCATAGAATAATTACCTTCAGATCAGAGATACGAAATTGTGAAAAATGAAAAATGTGTTAACCCTAGCCGTACTTTCTCCAAGGAACTGATGCAATGAAAGCTCATAATTTCTCCAAGTTTCAACAAGCATTGAGAAGTTTGGATAGTATTTCAACGTCGATGGATTGGGAAAGTACACTGAAAATTTTGAAGACTG
>Ga0209092_10003455_pt1 | contig 13691 bp, 8 predicted proteins | sample FraStrMetagenome_FD_187446 | JGI IMG/M metagenome (GOLD analysis project Ga0209092, IMG submission 187446) | Marine eukaryotic phytoplankton communities from Arctic Ocean - Fram Strait ARC3M Metagenome (SPAdes) (version 2) | ecosystem: Environmental > Aquatic > Marine > Oceanic | place: Fram...
TGTATTACTTATTATTTGGGGAGGGTTAGGCTAGGATGATTGGATATAGCGAAAATAAAAACTTTTTCAATGCCAAATGGTATTGTTGGAAGGATGAGGTTCTCTAGAGTGAAACCAAAGAACAAATGGAAATGAGAAATGATATACTCCCTGAAAAATCAATGGCCGCAACCTATTCCTACGTAGACCTCCTATGTCTTCCAATTGCGTTCTTACCACGTAGGTACTATCGTAACCCTAATCATAACCCTCATCGTAACCCTAATCGTAACCCTAATGGGAAAACATCCAAATTCAAATTGTTCCTAACTGTGTCCACCTACCATGACACGGATGGCTCTTTAATCAGGACACCACCGAATCCTTCCAAACCGAAACACATCCTCCACATCATGGAAACAATATCCTCCGATCGAAATCCTTCCCATGGTCACATGAGCTTTCACGATGGATCCTCCTCCTCTCATCCTTCTCCTTATCCTCCTCCCAATAGTAGGATTCCACCCCACCACAGGAACACAGTCCATAGCTTTCCTCCCCCCCACCAATTATTCTCCTATGCCTCCAATACCTCCTCTAGCAAACTCTCCGCCTTACACGATGATACATCCTCCTTCCATTCCGTCTCCAAAGCGATCTTATATCTCACCCAATCCTGCGCCGCTCCTCCACCCATCTCCATCTCCTCCTCCTTTCTCCCTGAGGATCCTCCCCCCTCCTCACTCCATCATATACCCCGCTATTATCAATCCTTCCTTCTTCCAGGACTTCACGCATTGCAACATTGTGGAAGACATCATCAACATCGCTCCTGTCGTATTTTGGCATGGAAAGGATTGGCCATCCTGGCACGAAATGGAGTGGCCCAATGGCGATCATCGACCGCGTTGTTTTCTCATTTGACAAAGGATGAGGAGGAGGAGGAGGAACATCATTGGGAAGATGAATGTGGTCATGAGACAGGTGTGTTATTGGCGCAATCGGCCTTGTTGGAAGAGGATGACGGGATTGCCGCAGGGTGTATGGAGGCATTGTCGATCTTGGTGGGGTCTCCTTTGGGGAAGGATGCAGTATGGGTCGAAGGACAGGATATTCTAGGAGATACGGAATGTCATCCACGGTTTGATGATCCTTTGGACTATTCGTTGGATTATGAGGAAGGATCGTCCATGATGGAATTTCAATCCAATATCCTGGAGAATGTGATTCCTTCTCGTATACGACGATTGGTATTTCGATTTCAACAGTTTGCCAATACGGAATATCAAATGACATCTCTCCCATTGTTTTCCACCGTGTTTACCTATTTCCTCACCGCCACACCCTCGTCCTCCTCCTATTCGATAGTGCAACAATCGCAATGCACCTATCATCAATTTGCCAAACGATGGTATGATATGGATTTTGGGAGATTGGCAAAGGACGTATTGTCGCAAGTATTGATCCCGGGAATGACGGAATCCTTACATGTGGGATATATGGTAACCTGTGCGTTGGCAGCTCTTCGGATGATCGATGCTGGTTCGAAATGTCACCGTGGGAGTCTTCAGGAAATGGAGGGTGTGGAGGTATGTCAATTGGCCGCGGATATCTTGGTACAGCATGCCTTATCGTCGTGTTCGGAAGATTGGAAGTATGGAATGGGTACCCTCCCCCGTCCTACGAGTATTTCGTCCTCTACCATCTCTATCGAGTATTCGTGGATCGAACAAAAATGTGGTTCGTTATCGGCAGCGATGATCGCCCTACGGACAATACCGCTTTCGGAACGTCCGGAGGTGTTATTGGGAGTATTGGAGGGTATCACAAGTCTACCCTCCATTTATTATCGAGGGAAACACCCATGTCGTTCCATGCAACATCGACAATTGTATCAACCTATCCGAATAGGGTTATTGACAGAAGTGGCACTCAATCTTCTTGTGGATGGAGTATCATCTCCATCGTTTCCAAAGGAACGTGCGGAAACTATTAAATTTATGTTAATGGATCCTATAGTGACGCTCATATTACAAGAACGGTGGTGGTGGGAAGATCCTTCGTCGGGAGGGAATGGAGATGACAAAGATCTATCGGATACTCCTCTTTCCAAACCAGAACAGGGACATCGTGCTTTCTTTCCAGATACTCCTAATGATGATGCTACTGCTTCTGCTACTGCTACTGCTACTGCGGATTCGAACCACCATTCTGTTCCTTGGAATGGAACTTCTCAGGACCAGGAGGAACTATTGGGAGTTTACAAGGGTCCTCCGTTAGCAGAGGAATTAGTGTATTCGTTTTGTACAGCTGCTTGTAATATTGGATTGCAATTGTCTACCTCCTCCAGAGGATTGCAACGTCAATCTCTTTTCAATATGGAGGAATGGTTACAATCCTCTATTATCATATTAGCACACTTTAGTTCCTGTCTTGATTGGAAATCATCCTCTCCCGATATGGAAGGTGATCCTTCGGAAAATGATATATTGAATGGAGGTTTGTCGGCATTATCACGACAACAGATGTTACCTGCTACAAAAGCGTATTTATCTCTTTTGGCCCTTACACTTTTCAAAGTTGATTTAATTTCATTGGAGGTCTTATCCTCTTTGGAATTTCTTCTTCCATCCCTTTCCAATGTTATTGCAAAGGAATCTACATCCCAAAGTAAAACCACACGTCACGATCAGAATCATCCGATACTTCCACGAAGGAACGATGAAACTTCCATACTTGGTTCTCACTGTCAATGGGCAACCTATGAGCTTTCTGTATTATGTCAACAGATTTTGGAATATAAACTTCTACAACCACAAGTTTCTCCACCCACTGCTGTGAGGATTATACTTCTATCCCTACTTTCAAATCATTGGAATACTTGTTTTTCAAGAACCAGTGGTGAAGCTGCACCAGAAGCATCTCAAGGAACCCTTTTAATGGAATCCAGCGCTCGTGAACTTTTGCTCGTATTGGAAAATGAAATTTCGTATTTGATACAAATTGCATCATCTCTTGATAATCATTATAGTCACAATGCTTCTGCCGATACATCCGATTTGTTGAATTTTTTCTTCCTTTGTACACATGCAGTGGAAGAGATGGCATTGCAATCCATAGATGCACAGGAACATGGCAGTGATAAGGAGAAGGATGATTATGGAACGGATCTGGAAATGAAAAATACCTTTGACGAAGGTGACGCATATTCCATTGCTTCACTTTGTTTACAAGCATTGATGGGACATGCTCATGCTCAACATGATAATGCAAAGCTAAGTGAAAAAGAAAGCATTGATCGGCCTTCCACATCCAGAAATCTCTCGTCGTCCGCGGAGGATGGCCTACGAGCAAAGATGATGGAAGAATGTCAAGTCGTCTTTCGTCGCATCCAAGCATCCATGGATAAAACATCCGCATCGGAGGATGGTATGCTTTTGATTGAAGAACTTACGAAGAAAAAACCAGAACCATTTCAAACTCCGCCTCGTCACTCACGCAATTTTGCTTCGTCTACTCCTGGAGCCCATCCTTTCATGTCGGTTCAAAGTCAAAAAAGTACGTCATCCTTCATGAGTGGTGTATCCAATACAAGTCATATCTTTGCTCCAGCTTTGCTATCGCCATTACATTCTCTTGCTCCATTTAAGCCTACTTCCAGTTATCTCTTTTTGAAAGGATTATTCTGGCATGAAGCTCGCCTCTTAAATCTATCCCGTACGACATGGGCTTTGCGAGACTCCCCACTTGGAACCACGAACATACCTGTGAATCAACCAGGTGCTGGATCAACTCATGCATCATTGACTGCTGGTATAGGAAATAGTCAATCCAAAGTAAAGGAAGAACATGTACAGATATCAAGCCGTCCAGTGATTCCCCGTAATCCATTGCGTCTTCCATTTTTTGTTCGAGAAAGTACATCACAAAAAATTCCTGAATCCATGAGAGACGTTGTACAAACAATTAGTGGATCTTCTGACCCTGTTTCTATTACAATGGCTTATGGAGTGCGAAATGGTGCCAGGTACGACGGCAATCATGATCGCCAAGTATTGGTTACTGTGCGAATCACAAATGTAACTCCTGTTCCTATTGAGAAAGGTTTGCGATTAGAACTATCTGTGCTTAATCATGTGCTGATCGAAAAAAATAATAACCTTCAATGTTCAGACTCTAATTTTACAAACGGAATCATAAAATCACCTTTGACTAAGAAAATACTCTCGACGTTGAATATTGCGCGTGTCGAAGAAGTTTTGTGCAATCACCGATCATCTGCCTGTACATCAGCCCTTTTCAAAGCTGAGTTACTGCCATATGAGTCTTTAACGTGGGAAGTGATATTAGATAAATGGGATGCAGGATCGTTGGAATTACTGTTATCTACAACCTTCCGAGAGGTTTCAGCAGAATTACCTACCCATCGGATGCTTTCTAGTACGGAAACCTCAACTGAAAAGAAGGCATCGGAAGATTCATCATTAGACTTGGACGAGAGCAGTAAAAACACAGCCGATACTGCTCCTTTAGATGATGAATTCGTGGAAGATGATGTTTTGGATATGACATTTAGTGGCAATTCAGTTTTCATAGAACCCTCAATAATGCTGCAATCATGCCCACTTGTTTTTTACCACCCTGTTAATCCTGCGTCATTCAGAGATAGAAATGGACTAAATTCTCATTCTACGACACAGACAAAAAAACTTGCAAGAAATGAATCAAGTGATAAAAGAATCGGCGATGAATCTGTGTTTTGGTATTTATGGAAAAATCTTCCAAGAAAATCAGTTCATCTAACATTATCTCAAAGAAACAATTATCAAGAAAGTACAGGTATGTCTATAATGGAAAAAGGAAATTTATCGTTTAAAAATAAAACCGAGCTATCATGTTTGTGGGTTCAGGATGCAAAAGAAAATGCTTCAAAAAGAGCATGGGCTTTTTTGACTTGGTGTGGTATTCGCATTTTATGTTTAGAAAATAATCTCATATTGAAAAACAAAGTGCTACCTAAAAATGGCTCAATAGAAAGGGAATCCAATTTGAGAGAAAAAGCCTCAAAAAAGATTTTAGAAGTACGCTGTGATGATGTAATGACAATACTGTCATTTGTAGGCTCACAATCGTCAAGGAAGTTTTTTATAGAGAACTTGATTGGAAGTGGATGGGAATGTGAAGAAACTGAAGAACAAACATGATAGCAAACTATGAAATATTTCGGTCTTGGATATGAAAGATAGAAATAGTGCAATCTGCTTAATTTATAAAAATGCGTTAACTATAGAATACTTTGTTTAAATTAATGAAACAATGCAGCTTCTGTGACGAAGACTGATTTTGTGGTGTCACCATGAGTTGATTGAGTTGATTTTACTTCTCCGAAATCGAAATCCAAAGAAAAAGTTTCAGTTTAAACATAAATTTATCTACAAGCAATTTTTAGTGCAATGATGTGGTTGATATGGTTGATGTGGGATGATGCAGATCGTGTCCATTGATAGAAATAGTGCAATCTGCTAAATTTATAAAAATGTGTTAATCATAGAATTCTTTGTTTAAATTAATGAAATAATGCAGCTTCTGTGACGAAGACTGATTTTGTGGTGTCACCATGAGTTGATTGATTTGATGTTACTTCACCGAAATCGAAATCCAAAGAAAGTTTCAGTTGTAAACATAAATTCGCCGAAAAGCAATTTTCAGTGCAATGATGTGGGATGATGAGGATCGTGCCCATTAGAACCGTACATGCGGACGCGGACTTATTCAAAAATGTTGAACAAATATGAGGTTTATTGTCATGCTTGAGTCAAGTTGATAGTAACGATACAGTAGAGTACTTACTGTACGCTCATTTTCATATGAATTTAAAATATTTTTGTATTCGAAGTTCAACTTTGAACGATAACATGATAGCTCTTTTGCTTATGTAACATTACATATAGTAGTAAAAAAGATACGATACGTGAAAAACATAGTAACCTCATGGCTCGACGTAGAATATTATATACTCCGCTTACAAAGCAAAAAGCCTCTGCGTTCATCTAGATAACCACGATCTTTATCCGAACTGTTATTGGCAATGATGTCCCATTTCGATGGGACATTGAATGCCTTAGGTATCATTATAGAGAATTCCTAATGCGTCTTTTATCGATGAATTTATAAATGTTAGGAATTTATATTTTACGCAAGTATATTTGATCGTGAGAAAGACTAAATTATTCTAAAATGCTCCCTCCCATCAAACAATTTGCTCATTAATGTGTCAGGGGTTCGCAGACATTTCGATGATGTCTTGGTAGCAGTAGGTTATGAGAATGTTTATAATCGGTTTTAAAGGTTTGTTAAAAAATATGCTTCCACCGTAATTTATTTTTATTTGTTACTTGAAAACGGAAACGGTACTGCTGATTGATAGGGTCTTGTTTGCTCTGGGGTCCAAAATCCAACCAGCATGCCACAAGGTTGGAATAAATATAATGCTCCTAGGTTCTTTCGACTGGGTTGTTTCAATTGAAGAATGAGCAGGCTATTTTCAATTTTATAGTTGAAGTACCTAATGTATTCAAAAGCCTTATATTATTTTGAACCTTTTTTGGGCTACATTAGTAATAGAAAGAAAAGCATGCACGGACTCTGGTTATATATAAAGGAACGCATTTTCAATCGGAGATGGACGGATAAATTAAACCAATTATAATCTTGTTTCATTTTGCTATTATTATTCTCCAAGCAAAAACGGAGATTCCGAATAGCGGGAATGGTGCAAACACGTATTTAAGCTGAAGGAGTTTATAAGGCTATTCTTGTAGAATTAAATTCGTCAAAGAAAGAGCGTAGAAAGTCCAAAAGTTGAAAAACTGCATATCTTTGATCGGAAGACTGCATACCTTTCAAACGAGAACTCAATACCTGCACATAACATAAATATTTTTCGTATTCGCAATTGAAGGGGTCATTACGACTTATTATTTTTTTTCATTAGACAGATCATTACTTTCTTGAAAGACAAGGACAAGGTTGGTTAAAAAACTCCAATCCTTTTTGGGTCCAAACAACCCTCCAATACTTTCGTATCTAAACTCCGTTAATTTGTTTTTCTCTTTCGAATGTTCCGTTCACAGACCTAAATCAATAAACATGAGACTTTCCAATTCGATCGTAAACGTAATGTCGATCCTTCTGTGTTCAATCTTTGCCACTGCGCTTTCAACGGCAGCCTACAATGAAGATCAAGTAGTTAGAAGACTAAGCTTACGGGATCAGAAAGGGAAAATGGTTTTTTTTTATGAAAAAGTAGCAAAGCCACTCTTGAAATTCCTTCAAGACATTTATTTAAGTGAAGATGACGAGGGCGAAGCAGAGACTTCTGAAGACGAAGAGACATCCAAAAAGCCAAGCGCCTTCGATACTCTGAGTGCTTTATGTACAGAACCACAAGAGCTTATTGTCACATTTCCTTTGACACCAGAAGGGACGGGGCATGAACGTAGCTTTTACCGCGAAATCATCAAAGAATACAACAAATGTAGCCGGTTTTATGAAGGACTCTCAGATAATATTGAGATTGAAATTGGTTCAATCGTTGACGATAGTATTTCTGTGCATTGCTTCTCTTGTCCGGACTCTACGATATCATGTGAGGATATCAGGGATCACTTTTTGGATGAAACACTATGTTTTCCAAAAGATGCGAAAGGTACCTTCAAAGCGAACAAAAAAACAGGTTTTAAAGCTGGAAAATGTCAAAGTGGCGAAACTTCCTCTAAGACTCTGACTTTGCCAAAAACTTTCGCACCAGATGAATCTTCCTTGTTTGATTTTCTAGAATGCAGATCAAACATGGGAGCATATGATACACACGGTAACTTGTGGTCCTCCGTGGAATTCACGAAAGTTTCTCAAGTTGGAGACAATTTAGAAGTTACCTGTCATGACCCTTGTTCAAATCACGCTATCTGTGACGATATTGTTGAACAATATGAATCAGATTTAGTCTGTGTTTCAAATTATGAAGATTGCGAACCAACAGAGATAAAATATGAATTGACATTTCTCGATGGAGGCGTCTTTGAAAGTAAATCACGAAGATATACACGTGAAGTAGAATCTAAATTGGAAGAAAATCTTCATGACTACATTACATGCAGATTTCAAGATGATGAGAATTTCGACGCATCGGAGTTTACTGTTTATGGCAACTTGGAAGGAAACACATACAGTTCCATTTGTTTCAATGATTGTGGAACTATTCCATACTGTGACGCACTTCAAATAAGAAAAGAGGACGACTCCAGAAATGACCCATGCTATGTCAGATCGATTGAGGCAGACCCCAATGCAAGAGTAATCACTGTATACGATTATGACCTTGAATACGATGTCGCGGGGAATACGCAATCCTTTTCATATAATGTACAAAGTGTTTCGAACGACCCGTTGGTTAGGCAATACTATGGCCAGACAACATCTTCTAACCTCCCGTCTATATCCACGTCTGAGGCACAAATTCAAAAGGAAAATTTGTTGGATCTGATGAGAGGATATGGATTTTCTGAAACGGATGAACCAGACTACTTATTTAACAATTTATGCCACGATTTGGACGAGCACGTTGAGTGCAAATCAAATAATAGAATAGACAAGATTGATATTGGTAAGTATTAGTGAGACATCTTACTGCTTCATCTCTAATTAACTAACCTTATATCAAAACGTGAATTTCAGAAATTCCAAACGGTGTAGGATTCAGGGCAAACGACGTGAAAAATTATTTTGGTGATTATTTGGAAACATTAATTTTGGGTATTCAATTGACGGTATCCAAATCTTTACCATCACAGTTTTTTGATATCCCTAGCTTGAGAACATTAACTATAAGTAAGTGGCCTGTGCGAATACTTGAATTCACGTCCAAATAACAACACTAATATCTATTCGAATGTTCCATAGGAGCTAGAGGGAAATTGAAAGGCTCTATTTCTACATCTATCGGAAATATGGTCAGTCTAAAAGACTTGGATTTCAGTAAGTCCAATCATTGTGTGTATCGTATCGAAAGGATGTAACAATTTACAAAATTTCTAACGTTGGTTCGAATTCACAGATCAGTGCGATGCTCCTTCTGCCCCATCCGGGACCCACCCTACACTCACTGGAACTATCCCAACTGAGATTAAGACACCTCCACTAAAGCTCATTGATTTGGGTATGTACATTCGTTTGGATTGTATTTCAATTATTTCTTGGTACCTTATCCTAATCAAAATCGTTTGTGTTTTTGTAGGGTGTAATCAAATATCAGGCACAATTCCAAGTGAATTTTATGAAAAGGTGAACGGAAACCTAAAAGGTTATCGTGTCATCAATTTGAGTAAGTAATCTTGACGAGTTTGGATTAACACAGTTTTGTCAAAAAAGGGAACAATCAACTTACATTTGTTGTCTGTGTGCAGATGATAACAATCTTAGCGGAACAATAGGAAATAGTCTTAGTTATACTACGACGTTGACACAACTAAGTTTGGGTAAGTGGATCCCTCTCGAACTGTACCTATTGATATAACAATCATTTTCTGACTGACGTTTTCCCATCTCTTATAGCCAATAATGGATTTTCAAGTTGGATTGCGTTACCCTCTCGTCTCACCAACCTCCAATTAATAGACCTTCGTAAGTACAACCTTATAGTATGATTCTTCATTCGAATGAGACATGGACTCACATCATCGTTCTTTTCTGATTTTACAGATGGGAATTCCTTTGAGCAAGGACTTCATACTTTTGGCATTCTCAAACAAAGTACCTCCTTATTAGAAATTGTATCATTGAGTAAGTGTGACAGTAGGAAGGAAAATCAATATTTCACATTTGCTCTTTGGAGTGTCATCTCACCCATTCGGAATCCTCCATATTCTTTGGATAGATGATAATAATATTAAAGGGACAATACCACCTGAAATTGGACAATTGCAACACCTTGAGTATTTAAATTTAAGTAAGTACCAATGAAAAAAAAAATATATAACTGGATAGAATGATATTTTCCTTGTTCCATGGGGCTCACACACACACACATATATATTTCGATCCTCCTTCGTTGATTCCCTTAAATCGAATCCGATCCACAGGCAACAACAACATTAAAGGGACGATTCCCAGTGAACTTGCCTTATTAACAAATCTCAAAGTGTTGTTACTGGAGGGTAATCCAAGACTGGACAATAGTGTCCCAACCGTCCTTCAAACCTTTTTGACGGCGAACAATGTGGTACACGATCTTACTTGGTAATGTAATCCATACTCCACATCTCCTGTCACAAACAATCGATAGTCACAAGTGTACGACACCATCATGACAACCCTATTCCATATAAATGTAATTGTATAGATAAATAGATATAAACTTATAGAAACATATTTTATGTTATGGTATCCGTATTGTTACGTCACGAACCTGTGCGGCTCCTCCGTTTCCAAAGTCGTTCATTTTCCACCTTTTATCCGTATTGTTACGTCACGAACCTGTGCGGCTCCTCCGTTTCCAAAGTCGTTCATTGTCCACCTTTTGCAATGTTGCCATCTGGATCAATTCCCTATGTACCACCGTCGAAATCAATGCGGCCACTGCATTGTTCCAGGGTTGGGGAGGATGGGAGGTGGGGGTGGTAGTGGTGTTCTTTGGAGATTTGATATAGTGAGAAACAAAGGAAAACTGTTGGATATGGGGATCATCATAACAAGAAAACGATTGGATGGGGGATTTGGAAGATGTCGTGGTGGTGGTGGTGGTTTTGGAACATTGACATTGGGGAAGAGGATTCTTCTTGGAGTTGGAGGATCTAGGACGAACGAATCGTCTCGTACGAGAAGGGGTGGGAGTTGGTGCCTCCAAGGGAATCGTGCCACGATGATACCCATGCTGGACATGGTCATGATAGGATTGGACCCTATTCCTATCATCATGATTTTGATGTTGATTCTTCTTCGTTTTCTTAGCATCTGAACCATGGAATGTTAATTTACGATGCCACCAATCCTGCAAATGCGTTGAATATGGATTTCCACAAATCATACATTTTTGAGGATGATGTTGATGACATGGATAGAGTATTTCTAAGACTCCACCTGGTTTGATACGGACAAACTGACACCCATCATTATTATTATGATTATGATTATGATTATGATTCGTTTGAAAATGAGAGAGAGAGAGAATATAGTTGTCCTTTGGGAAAGGTATGGACGGTACTTACTTTGCGACCACCAATACCTTCAAATAATTGATCACGGACTAATCGTCGACAAGCATGATATCGGAGATAGGATGGTATATCCCATACAAAGATGGGACAGGATTGATGATCCTCATCATGACCATAGTGACTACTACTACTAGCAGTAGCAGTAGCAGTAGCAGTAGCCGTGGGAGAGGAGGATAGGGGGGTGGACGAAGATGATACGACCAGGGTGAGTGGAGATAGATAGAGGAGGAGGAGGAGGGGGAGAAGGAATCCGATGGGTATGGATATTCGATGTCTCATTTCGGAAACGGGAGATAATAATAAATAATCAGAATAAGAAAAAGAAGAAGAATCCCGCAACACGAAATGGAAGAGGGCATCCAAGATGACGTCACAAATGATAATTCGATACTCCATCCACGGATTCTCAAAATGACACCCCCTGACACACGAATCCGTCCCCCCTTATATCGTGGGACTCCAACGTCCCTGCCTCCCTCCCCCATGACCTTCCGTCCGTCATGCCTCCACCCCCCCTACCACCACCACCACCAACACCAATACCATCAATACCATCAATACCCAAATCCTCCTCCTCCTCCTTTCAATCGCATATTCCCGGAAGTATCCGACATGCTGAAAAACGACGTGTCGGAACCTGTTCCTTTGCCGATCGGATAGCTCACATTTCCTTACAGGAATATCGAAGACGAATACCCTTGGCGGTGCGGCAACGTCAACCACGGACGGTGGTCTCTACCATTGTGGCCTTTTTTGCACCTGAACGGATTGAGAATCATGATAAGAATGATGATAGTCATGATAAGAAGGAGGAGGATGATGGATATTTGCAAGTCATGGGATTAGGTGTGGGGACGAAATTTTTACAAGACGATGTATTACGATTGGAATATTCGTCACCCAACGACATTCCTAACAAAGGGAACAACGTCTATCCTGGTTATGGAGGGAGAGTCCGAGATTGTCATGCGGAAGTATTGGCAAGACGATCCTTTTGTCGTCAATTAGCCTTGGAACTATTCTCCCACTATACTCACACCAATACCTCCACCAATACCTCCATTCCTCCCTTCCCCTCGGATTATCAACCCATCCTGGAACCCTCATCCTCATCGCCTTCCTCTTCCATACCACAATATCAATGCAAATCCAATGTCACGTTGCACATGTATACCTCCTCGGCACCCTGTGGAAATGCCACCTTGAAAAAATTTGCCAAAATGACACGTGAACGGTATGATCCTACCCTTTCGCGATCCCAATGGCCTCAGGATTCTCAATTGCCTCATCCGGATATTCCAGCGCATTCGATTCGATTAGGACAATTTGCGGTATTGTTGAAAAAAAATCATTTGTCATCATCATTGTCTTCGTCTTCGACACTTCCACCTCCTCCTTCTATCCAACCAACACCAACACCCAAACGTAAACGAAAACAATGGCCCTGTCAAGAGAATGATGCATGGTGTCCTCCAGGATGTACCATCGTCCCACCTTCTTCCTCCTCCTCCTCCTCCTCCTCCTCTTCGTCTTCCACCATCGTCCCACCTTCTTCCTCCTCCTCCTCCTCTTCGTCTTCCGGGACGACACCCCGCACTGGATCGATTCATTCCTGTTCCGATAAAATTTGTCGTTGGAATTATTTAGGATGGCAAGGTTCCCTATTATCCTCCTGTCTCTCCGCTCCTTCGTCTTCTTCTTCGTCGTCGTCGTCTCCTCCAGGGGGGTATCCACCCCCCATTGTCATGACGACCATTACGATTGGACGAAAAATGTCAGCGTGTATTTGCAAACGGGCGTTATGTTGTCGTGTTGGTGATTATCCTCGTCGTCGTCTTCCTCCTCCGAATCCTCCGAATCATCCTCCTCATTCGTGTGTTGCAGCTACAAAGGAGGAGAACACAAAGGAGGAGGGTGGAGGTATGCACCATCCAGTCATTATGGGGACGGGTGTTTATATGGATGAGACTGGTAAGTTGGAATATCATTTGGTATTCTGCTTGTTGGGATTTCGTTTGTTATTTATTTGTTTGTTTATTTGTTGTGAGTGATATTACTGACGTTTGACTTATCCATCATGAATATGACCATGAATATGAATATGAATATGAATATGACCATGGAATAGGCGTTCTTAGCATGTCAGGAGAAAAAGTGGTAGGTCAAGATGTTCGTTTCCAAAACCCATTTTGTTGGGTATGGTGGCCCAGTCGACATTTGGAAATTCCCATTCTGGATCCGTCATCTTTGACAGAGTCATCCAATGTCATCGGTCGTTCGATCGATCATGATCCTCCTTCTTCTTCCTCTACTACCACTACGGCGAGTCAACGTCCTTCCATGGCGGAATGCATCAATGGTATCACTGGTTATTCCACATCCTACGACTCTCGGAAGGATGAGAATCGTCCCGTCCTCCCCCAGGATGTCCGAACGGAG
>Ga0209092_10003458_pt1 | contig 13682 bp, 3 predicted proteins | sample FraStrMetagenome_FD_187446 | JGI IMG/M metagenome (GOLD analysis project Ga0209092, IMG submission 187446) | Marine eukaryotic phytoplankton communities from Arctic Ocean - Fram Strait ARC3M Metagenome (SPAdes) (version 2) | ecosystem: Environmental > Aquatic > Marine > Oceanic | place: Fram...
TATTTTTTACAAGCGAGATTTCTGCATTTGGCTTAACTACACTTACAAGAATTTCATCAAAAAAATCGGTGCAAGTATGATGCTAGCTACGGTATATTTTTAGTCAGGGTTCAACTCCTACCGTACGCTAAAGTAGAGCCGCGAAGTGCTGGCCCTCCAGCGAAATATAAGCAACATTATACTAACACTCTTTTACTTAAAAAATACGCAAACTAGAAAACAACCCCTCTCCATGGGATTTTGCCGTCTTTTGTGAACTACCGACCGAGACCTTCTCCAACTTCCAAGTTTCGCATATCGTTGGAATCCTTTCTTACCGGACTCCCATTGTGTGCATTCTTATCTTCTATCGCTATTTTAACCCTTTTCCAGAAAGGAAATAGCAAAAAACGAGCAAACCCAACTTAGTTTCGCGCCTTTCGCTTCCATCAAGCGATTTTAGACCTATTCAAAAGCAAATTAGCTCTAAGCATATCTATATTTGATCAGCTACCGTTATCGAGACTCCGATTCGACTTTCTATATAGAATTACCATCCCTCGGCATCACCTTTTCAGCCATTTTCGTCCGCCAATCAGGAAGGAACAAGACTGGAAACGTATTTTCGCCGTTTGCATTTAGACCATCAGTCGGTTTAAAAATTTCAAATCAAGATTGGTGCCTAAGTATTTTGAACCAAATCTGCATTACTCAACGATTTCCCAAGATTCGAATTTTAAAAAATCATCATTTAGAGAAATACCTCCTGACAACGGTCAATCAATTGTACCGTTAAAATACGTCATCGAAACGGGATTCAAATCAAAAAATCACAATTCTTGACGTCACTTAAAATTCCCTTTCCTATCGTTTCAAAACTTGATCCCGCATAAGATACCCAATTCTTCCAAAAGTATTCCCGCGATAGGAGCTTCCTACAGATAATTTTAATGAGGAACATAGCACCAAAAATCCTATTCTTTCTGAACGACACTCAGCTGAATTCGCTACGTAGGGACATTAAAGCCCTAATTCAAGGTGAAATTTTCCTTCAAGGTCAATATCAAACCTCCGATATTCTGACCACTACGGAATTCATTAAATATTTTAACTCGAAGTGGGTGGGTACCTTGCTTCGACTCAGAATTGCCCACCCAGAGATACACGATTTCTTTCGATACTCGGAAAACCTTTTAGATTTTAACGAGCAACCTTCTTCGCGCGAAGAAGCAGTCCAGATTTCCATCCATCAACTCTCTGAACTAAATTTAACCAGAGATATAGCGTTTCTGGTATTTGAAATATTGGAATCTTCTATTTCAACTGAAGAGTTTTCTAATTATAACGAAATAAACCGGGAAGTATCTTTACATTTTCTCGAATTAGCAGAAAATAACACCGTGGCACAACAGTTTATAAGAACCAATCAATTGGGTGATCAGCAAGAATAAATCCCCCATTTTCTGGAAAGTTAAAAATTCAATGACTCCCAGAAAAACTTCAATCGTCCATTACGAATCGCCCACGGTAACCAGTGACAGACTTTTTTCACTAGATTCAGATGATTCTTCTTATATACAACATTTTGATTTTATGAACGGTTTAAAAACTCAAGAGGAAGATATTAAGAAAGCATTACATTTCTCTTGTGACGATTCCGCGGAAACCGCGCCCGATAAATCAAATTCTTCAGTCAATTCTACTGATCAAAGCATTCCTCCGGCCATTTTCTTCGATAATCTGAAAACTCATTTAAATTATAATCAGGACACAAATTCGATCCAACATAACTTCAATGACAGTTCCCACCCCAACTCCAATCTAATTCATGCATCGAATACCAATTCAAATATCTCCTTGGGTGATTCTTCATACATGGAAAGCCCTTTTGTTCCATGGTACCCAGAAAATGAAATAGCTTCAGGACCACAATGCGCATTTGATTTTCTCGATGACAAAGAAATTTCTCATTTACTCGAAGGAGAAACTTCACTTCCAAATAACAATCTAAGAGAAAAACAAGTCGATATCAATGAAGATACTATTGCCTGCTTCAATGTTCGTAACAAGTATGACCATATTACCGCGGCCGAACTTTTTGTTCGGGAAAATTTATCCTTTTTAGCTATTCAAGAACCTTTTTGCTCTCAACATAAGGTATCGGAATCTTGGAAAGCTTATCGCATGATGGAGCTACAATCTTCTCGTATACGGTGCTTCGAAACCCCATATCAAGTTATCATGTTCGATACTTGGAAATGGGGAGGAAAAGTTTTATTCCCATTTAAAAGTGAACAACATGGCAGAGTCACCAGCATAGCATTTGAGTTTCGCAAAAACCAAAAAGTCGGGTTCATATCCGTCTATGCACCCACGAATGCTCTAGCTGGAGCCTCCGATGGGGGCCATAATACCACTCTCCAAATAACCTCTACTTTAGTTGCTAAGACGATCTCTAAATGGAAAGCTCAACAATCCGATATCCAAATAATAATTCTAGGCGACATGCAGGAGACTATATCGCTCACCGATAGAGATAACATCGGAAAATACAGACAAACCCAAGCATCGGAAGGAATTTTGAAATTGTTAGAGAAATCTCATGAATCAATAGCTAGAAAAATTGGTGGTTCAGATGAATATATTACGAGATTTGGCTCCGAAGGAGGTCGAGGCATCGACCATATATTCATACCAAATAATTCACATATGACGGACTGGGTACTCGATGCTAAAGTAGAAAGACAGAAAGGAGCAGAGTTCTTTCCATCTGACCACTCCCTCATCACTTGTACTTTTAGGAGGTTCGGTCAAAATAACAACGAGGGAGGAACAATGAAAGAGAAATGCGATTACAGAAAAATTTACTCTATTAAATTAAAGCAATCTGGCGTTAACGGGGATATATTAGATCTAGATGATAGCCAATTTAAGGATTGCCAGGCATTCAGAGAAAAGCAAGAACTTTTTGCCAAAATACGCTCTCTTACAAATGATAATTCCAATTTTACCAATAATCGATTAAAGGATTTAGAGGATAGAATCAAACAAGTATATGAGACACTGTGGGTACGAGGAATGGATCAAAAAGTCAATGGAACCAAGAATATTCTTGTTGAAATCAATGAAGAGGTAGCCACGGAACTATCATATATTTTAAAGAAATTTAACGAAGGCGTTCAAGAAGCTATGCAATCTCTCGAACTAACGTCCCACACAAATGCCAATACATCTGCGGGTAAAACGCGTGGAAATTTGAGACGGCGAAAGGGATTCAAATTATTTGCTAATCTCCCGGCTTCAACAAAACTTTATTATCTAAAAAAAGAAATCATGTCCAAAATGAAATTAATTCAGCAGAAGTTGTATTGGTTAGAGGAAAAGAAAATTAGAAGCAAACATAACGCTTCACCAATTGCATCCACGTCGTTCTGGAAGTCCTTTCCCGATATCATCGAGAGTTCCAAATTAGAAAATGCAGCAGCAAAGATTCACGGACTAATCATATCCGAAATAGAAGAACGATCAAACCATGTGGAAGCTATTCAATTTAAAAAATATGAAGCTGCGATGGATAGAAAGTCTACCCGAGAAAAGAAGATACTCCGTAAGCCAAAACATGCCGTCAAGACCGTACAGAAAAGCAATTTTCTCAATACGGATGAAAAAATCACCAAGAAAATCAACTATTGGCTTTCGCGTTCAAAATGTGGTCAAGCTTTCAACTCGTCTCAAAGTAAATCCACATTCGAACTCCTTATTGATAAAAAATTCAACTCATGGACTGACCCCCTCTCAGAAATATATAATTTAAACATCGATCCAAATTCGATAGACCAGATAGAAACCATAGAAACTTATCTTTCTGATGCAAAAAAGGACCTACGAAAACGGTATAGCAACATCACTAGGATGCAAGTACAATATAGGAGAGATACATTAAATTATTTCCTCGATTCTAGTCAGATTTCGGATTTCACGAGAAAAGTCTTACCAAAGAGTAGGTCAGCTCCTGCTGCTCATTCCCTAATTTGGGATACTAAACTCGGTGATTTTCGAAATTGCCTGGACGAAGCGGAAGAAATGGTAGCAACTAGTCAATTTCACGGAAAATGGATGGGCAATACTTCTGCGGAAGAAGTGTGCGCCTATGCAAAATTAATCAAAAAAGGTAGACTAGGTTGTCGAGGCATACGTTTATCTCCTCATCGCAAAATTACCAAAAAGAATCTTAATACTTTGTTACCAAATCACAAAAAACTCCCAAAACACATTAAAGAATCTTTCCTACAAGCTCATAATATCCACACTGCAGCTTTGTTCAGCGAGCCAGAAGCAGACAAAGAAGAACTCTTCTATCCCTTTTTTCTTACCTCACGAATGGGTGACATGAATACAGATAGTTCCTTCATCAAAAACTTCTGGAAGTGTCTCTCACGAATACCTGGCAAGGCCAGACATGAAGGATTTCAAATGTCTGTAGTGGGAAGATTTGGTAAAAGATGGGGTGAGATGCTGTTACATATATCAAAACTTATCCTCATTATGCGATTTATGCCACCGGAGCTCCGGAAAATGACCAGATTTCCCATACCCAAACCTGGGAAATCAAACGAATATAGGCCAATATCACTATGCAATGACCTATATTGCTACATTAATGCCATATCTACTTCTTTTTCAAGCTTAGGTATTGAAAAAGCCGAGATCTTACATGATGGAATGTACGCATATCAAAAAGGTAGAGGCTGCTCATCTTTGGTTACCACAGAGCTGTGCTTTAGGGAGGATTGCAGAGAAAATAACTTACCTGTACTTCAATTGGACGAAGACGAGGAAAAGTTTTTCGATCGGGTACCTGTCGAAATTTTGCTAGCTGCTATGAGAACGAATGGATTCCCTCAACAGGGCTTCCTGGAGCTTAAAGCGAGCTCGATGCAGGAAAAGGTCGTAGAAATTGTCACGTCTAAGGGAATTTCGCATGCCAAATTCGTTTGTGGCCTAGAGCAGGGCAACCCCGATAGCCCCACAATATCGAATCTTGTTATAAAATTTAAACACGATATTTGGCAACATCTCACACCAGAAGTGAAGAACATGCTAAGCGACACACATTCCTCTCTGGGCGAGTATAAATTTCAATCGATAGATACAGTTGACGGACCAGTTACCTTAAGCAGAATAGGATACTGCGACGATAATTCAAAATTTTGTTGCGTAAAAAATGAGGAAGATCTATTATTTTTAGCTAAATACTTCATTCAACTATCTGGGGACCTCAGCATGGTCACAAAGATAGGGCGAAAATCTTCCAAATGCGAGCTCCAATTCTTTAATATATCTGCTGAAATGGCTTTAAAAATAAAGGATTGCTGGAGCACAGCCTGGAGTTACATTAGCGATGGGCCCCTTGAAGAAGCTGTTCCATACAAAATTCATATGAAAATAAATGAGCGAAGGAAATTCTATGAACTCATTAATTACTTTAATCTCGATGAAGAGGAACAATCCAAATGGGACAAAATAATCCATCCAAAATCGCACAAGCATCTAGGATTAAATTGTACACTAGATGGGGACACTTCTGCTAGTTCTTCTGACACCCTTTCTAAAATTCATGCAAGATTAAATCAATTAAATGTCGCCAACATGGACGTGGAATGTCAAAGAAAATGCGTAAACATGCTCTGTTCCACGATGCATAGTTTCGCACCAATGCAAGTGAACTATGCAGCTAAGGATCTCGCGAACATTGATCAGGAAATTTCAAACCTGTTACTGCGAAAAAACGGACTCACCACCACTGACTGTCGTCATAGAATTTATACCCCTATCAAACATGGTGGATTGGGTTTTATTTCTCTCTTAGATCAAGATTTGATTTCAATCACACGCGAGCTCGAAATTATCAGTAATCTCCCTTCCTTAGATGGTCGCTCTTTCAGAACTCGAATCGACGCCACTTCAAGATATGAACAAAATAGTCACGATGATATAATCAACCATGCAAAAGCAACTATAGAAAAACTCGCACGGTATGGTTTTTTCTTCCATGACAATTTGGATGATATTACAAATAATATCTTAGCTAAACTTAATGCGTCTGGCAAATTTCCATCCATAAGCACAGCTGCATACAAAGATGGAAACCGCTATTCGATGGGTAGTGGGAAACCACAAAACATTAATCTAGCATATGGAGGCCCCATTCATCATATTGTTCAATCATGGAGGAACAAGAATTGGAATTTTGACGAGGATTTATTATCGCAACTCAAGGACAATCGCATACGGAAGGATCATCTGTCACAAATAAAAAATCAGACTCTCGAAGAAAGATTCATGGAAGTGGCCAGTATTTTCTCATTCTGGGAATGGAAGAATAAGCCAGATCTGTCCTTGCCACATATCTCTAAAGAAAAAAAGAATTGGCAATTCTTTGATGTCCCTGCTTTATTGAAATCCAAATTTCCCGACACATATCTTCAATTTGACGATTTATCGATAAAAAAAGAAGCGTCACGGATTCTTGAAATTGACTTCTGGAACAAATTGGGAAACCAGGAATCCAGCTTATTCAACTCTTATAATTTTTTTCATCAAATATTAAAAACATTGTTAAATAAAGGCTCACCAATATTGGTATCTACAGATGGCGCACATGATCCAGGTAAACAGAATCCCGACCAGAATTCAAGCTCTAGAACAACCAGCGCGTTTGTTGTCTCAATGTGCGATATCAGACAAGGCGAAACTTTCGAATCAAATGCTTGGAGACATAGACCTTCGATCCCACTTTTCGCTAGAGCTACTCAGCTACCTAATGCAATTGGAACTACCCAATCAGACATCGCAACAGGCGAGTTATTCGCTATCGCCCTCTCCGAATTATGTTTGCCGGCACAATTGCCAAGAATCATTATAACAGATAGCAAATCTACCAGAGACTTGCTCTTGGCTTTACGCGACGACGAAGAAATATTGGAAAACAATAGGAATTACGTGCGAAAGATCTCAGGCGGGGTCAGCAAATTCATATTTAATTTATTTCAAAATAAGTTCAAGAACCCTGAATTAATGATAAAGAACATGACCCCTTACAGCGTTTACACACGAATGCAAGACAATATGCTAAATCTAAACTCAATAGCTAAATCATGGACCTCAGCAGAAGAAGAGAACTCAGAACTTATCTGGGAAAAGAGCTACTGGGACAATCATTCTCTCAGAACCATTTGGAAAGTCAACTCCCATCAGCTGAATGACTCCGGCAATGCAATAAAGATGGATCCGAGGTACCCAATTCTACTTCCAAATTTAAGCATCCTGAGCACCAACCACCACGCGGATGTTTGTGCGGATTACGTTCAAGAATTTCATCAAAAAACGTATGATATAAAATTGGCTTATTCATCTCTTCGGTTCTCAATCAGCTGGAAAGGACGAACTTTAGACAGGCATGTTAGCGATATAGTTAAGGAAAAACTAAATCTAGAAAGACTCAAACGATTACGTACCAAACCAACGCAAGGCATTTTGTGGAGATTACTTCACCACACAACTGCAAATTGGGACACCCTAGAGGCACACAAAAGCCTACAACGTGCTCTCCTGGGCTTCAGTAGGACGCATACCAGGTGCCTCTACAAAAACGAAACCTACAGACTTAACTGCAATAAAATTTCTATTGAACGCACCAATACCAAATCCAGCACTGAACATCCAGAAATATCAAGCTCAAAGCAAAAGTTGATCGAAAAACTAGCTCCATGCATGTGGTGTGAAAATGCCAATGCCACACTAACGAATATAGAGAAAGGGAATAGGAAGCACACCAATTTGTACTGCTCTCACCCTAATATCAATAGCTTTCGACAAGACATGAATAGTCTCCTGAACTCAAAATTACGATCTTTCTTCATGCTCATGACAGAATGCACTTCTCAGATATTTTCCGAACAGGTTCTTTCCAAAATCATGCAGGGTTTCCTGGTTCATCAATCTAAGAACACAGGAAGACTAGTACCCATACCAGCACATCGGAATAATCAGTATCTACAAATGAATGATCTGCTACAAAAATGGAACTATACCATGCTACAAGAGGCAATGCAGGATGACAATTGCGGAATCATGCTCGATATTTTTGGTATCACTCCATATCGCCATCCCATACAAAAGGGCGACGAAGAGACTGGTCTAATTGATGCGCCATGGCTCGGCCTCATCCCTACTTTTGTTGATAACTTGATTGTTGATTCGTGTTCGGATCTCGACGGAAAATGCCCCTGTATTAAAACTAGAAAAACTTTTCAGCACCATCTAATAGGCAGGTGGGATGAAATTAAAGATCTCATTTTGGGCAGAGCGGTGGGCCTCCATAGAGTGACTGGCTCCACGAGTAAAGAGGTGGAGAAAATGTTCTCAAAAGAGATAGAGGAGGACGTTCCTATAGGCATTGAGAAGACGAACGACGATACTTGTGAGATTAAGCTAATTGACATAAGAAACAACGACTCTCCTATCAACGACAAATGTACTTATAGCGCGGATTCACCATCTTCTACCATTACCGTTCCAACCTCCATCATCTCAACACCGATCAGTATACGAGATACAACTTCACTTACCTCCAGCGAATCAAATAACTCCACGAAAACAAGGAAAAGAGCTTTCACTCCTTCCTCTTTATTTACTCCCAATAAAAGAATATCTAATTCTCAATTAGGAACAAAATCTTCACTTGATATCCATACTTCAACAAAGATTGGCAGCAATACCCCGACCCCAACACGCTCTTGTCCTGGAATTACATGCGGGAAAGAATCTGCATTCTGGTGTATGGAATGCAATTTTAATAAAAACAATGTGAGACCTACGATCAGACAATGTCAACGTTGCAGTCGATATATGACTGCTATGAAACAGGCGAACACAACCTTATCCGATATGCGACTTTCAACAAGCGACAACGATCACTGTACCAAATTAGTACAGTCATGCAGAAATAACAAAAATAATCTACACATCCATTACCCATCGCTCATGAATCTGCTCTATTCCTCTTACAACAAAGAAGAGCATTCGAAGGAAGCAAAATACACAAGCAAAAACATCTCGGACAGGCACAAAATCATCTGCAAAATAATACACAAGTCCATCATTCATTCCTGCAAACTTTCGGATTTACCTCAGGACATAATAGCGCATGCATCACAATTCCTTTCTCTTTCTTTCAGTAGAATATCAAACATCACCCAAACAAGTAAAAACGCAAAGAAAATCGACCCTTCCATTCTTCCATTTTTGAGACATTCCTCCCAGATCAAAGTTGCAATCACTTCCAGGAAAACGGTCCTAAAATCTACACAAGCCATAGAAACAAATAGCAGAGACACGTACCTAGGAGGCGGCCCAATCTCGAAGGCAGTAGAAGTTATGAGGGCTAGACTAAATCTCAACACATATATAGCCCATGCGGACGCATATATGACAATAGGAAATTGGAGACCTGAGCTGGACTGGCAAGGCTTTGCGAGGATATTTTCGCAAGCACGGGTTACTAATGAAAAACCTAATGGTACTTATCTGATACCCATGTTTTCCGGAGGAGAAGCCGCCGGGCACTGGTATACGATTGTCATTGACAAAAGACGGTATAATTGTGAAGCCTGGATTATAGACTCCTTAGGAAGTTCCACGGGCGATAGAGGCATCAAAACCAAAATACAGCAAGCGTTTCTACCTGGACGAGGGCAATTCACTTGGAAGGATCATATGTCGCGACCACAATCGGAATGTGAATGCGGCCCGAGAACCATAGTGGCCATGCATACTGTTGAGCGTTGCATAGCACAAGGATGGACGACAGAGGCCGCTGTCCAAGAAGCCTCTTTTCTACATGTGGCAGGGGAGGACTATGCCGCACAAGACGTAAGACTGGAGGCAGCTCTACTCGTGGACAAATATGCACCCGAGATGACCTCAAGACGACGACAACCTTCGCATCGGAATGACCCTGCAAATGATTCCAATAGACTTTCTGCGAGAAAAAGGAGAAGGAAAGCGGCTAAAACGAAGAAGAAATCACTCTCCCAATCCTCAAACCAAACGCATGATGCCATATCGATCCAAAGTTAAATCTCTCTCTCTGTTAGTGTGTTTTTGATCCTTTTACACCCGTTAATTTGATCTGTTATTTTCATCACTACCATCGGCATTCATTCCTCCAGTCCTTTTTCTTTTTCTTTCTCCTATATTTTTTCTCTTTTGGCTTTTCTTTTCTCGGTTTTTTGGATTTTTTCTTTTTTTTGGACTTTTTTTCTTTTTTGGATTTTTCGATTTTTTCGTGTCTGTGACGGTAGTGGGGGAACCTCTCGTTAGATACCTATTGAAATTGACTTCGGTCATTCACATGTCGGTGAACCATTCGTATGAATGGAGGGTTGGAACTCTTTGTGGGACGTGAAGACTGGCTACACACCTCAGCGTGATTCCCTATAGTACCACGTTAAACGATAACATACCATTACATTACTACCGTAATATGATGGTATATAACGACTGCATGCATATTAGAACAAAGCCAATGATTTCATACCACAACAACACATATCTATCTAAGATATATCTCTAGAGGCAGTAAAATACTTCCTACATGCTCCATAAGTCTTGAGATTTAGTTGGGCCTTAAATTCACTTTGTTCCTTGGGAAAGACAGTATAGTACGGTGTAGTAGACATTTCTTTTCACATTAAAAATATTTTGCGTGAGATTAATCTGCTGTAGCTTGTTAGCATATTTTCTTGATCCGCAAGTTTCAGAAAAAGCTGACATAGCTAATTAATTACGTTGTTCAATTATTACATCCAGCAAAATAAAAGAAAAAGTACCGTTGATTATATTTACGTTCAATGACGATTTAGATTCTGCTATGTATATTTTGTTATAACCTAAATTACATTTCGCATACTTTAGCAGGAAACTTCGAATAAAGTTTTGGAAGTTTTATATAAGTATTCTTTTAGGCTAATTAATGAGCCTATTTCTGTAGCTTGCATCGTTAAAATCGAGTTTGGTAATCCGCTGTAAAAACTTTACTACGTCATTCCATTTCGAAGTAATAATTGGGTTGATGATCACGTTATCATCATGAAAACAGGCTATTTGTTCTATGCAACTTTGACTCTGTGTCGAAGTGCTCAAGTTCATTATAAACATGCAAGTGCGCTACACAAAGCTCTTCATTACTGCAAAGTTAATTTAGCAAAACTATTATCACATTATTTTAGATTATATGTACATGAAAAGTCGAAAGTTTGTTATAATAAACGATCTAAGATTGTAGGTGTTTTCCTTGTTTAACTCCTAAAGAGAAAATTCAAAACTGATGAAGATATCAAAATTGTAGTTGAGCATTTTTCCAAAAATGTAAAGCGGTTGATAAATGCTCCCAAAAATGCATACGTAGCTGCTAGCATCTAGGCGACTTGAGCTCCAATACACCTATTCGACCTCCTTAACGATGTGTTAACGGGCCTGCGCATTTCGTCGCCTCTTTTGCTTCTTACAAATATTTTCTTAAACCTTTTCTTAAGCCTTTTCTCAAACTTCTCTCGGAATTCCTGGATAATGGCCAGCTTGAGGGATTTTATAGTAGCAAGCCGTTGCATTCTGATGGTATCGATTTGACTAACAGCTTTACATATCTCTAAATGCGAGTGCCCCGCGCTTCTAAGAATGTGTTCACGATATATCGATGGAATCATCATTTGATTCCGCCGTCTTCTCGGGAGTGGATTCGCTCTCTCGTAGTTGTCTAGGCTTGAGGTTACCTCTTTGCAGTGCTCCCAGTCAATTGTTACCGCTGGCCCGTGTGATACCGATGGGTTGTCACCAAGAATCATGGGATAATCTCTCTCTGTTACGCTTGAAAAGCGTACTCTCTTTTTATCCTGAGTTAACTTCATTGCGTTAATGAGTCTGTGTGTTCAATGAAAAGACCTCCAAGAACAGTCACTGTGTGAAAATTCAGTGGAATTGTGATAATTGTCAAGATATGATCAGAAACGGATTCGAGCATTTCCGTGAGTGGGACCCACTATTCTTACTGCTGTCAAAAAGTACATTTCTTTCAGAATAAGTACGGGCTACTACTTATGTCATCATCATTAATCGAAGTACGTACAGAGCTCGGAGGGCCAGTATTTTATTAAATTGCTAGAGTAAAGAATTGTTCATCATACTTGTTGTATGTAAAGTAAGTAATGATTTAAATGATATAGAAATAATAATGCTCGTAGATACGAAGTTCCGGAAAATAATGATAAGAATTGTCCAATGCAAAAGCAGCAGATCAAAAAATTAAAATGTAACAGTTTTGAATCACGAACTTTCTTGGATTTCTCTCTATGTACACGACGAACACAATTATTTGAAATATGAGTTTACATGAATTTTTGTTTGTAAGTCATTATATTAAAATTGAGGCTATTCAATGATATTTAGTTCTCTAAAAAGAAAGTCACATTGTAATCCAAAAAGGAACGAAAATAAAATTGTAATTTGATTTAAAGCTTTGTCACATATTTAGCGAAAGAAAATTTAAGTGCAGCTCACGATTCAAATTCATAAAGAATGGTCAAACGTCATACCTCTGCTGCTTTTTCTCTATTTCTCTTGAGAGAATTAGAGAAATTTGTTTATGCATTGCAATTGAAAAATTGGTTGACACAGCACCGAGTCATGAAGTAGTAGTACATTTATATGACGTCATGGTAGGAAGAAGGGAAAAAGAGTTTTTGTGTATACACCCAAGGCACCCAAAATCACTCTGAGTTTTATTCCTCTTCAATATTCCAGAGCGAAATAACACTAAATAAGCGCTTACAATATGATCCTGTTGTTTCCATGAAGAAAAAAATGTCCATAAATCAAACGAAATTGCATATCAATCCTCCGATCTGCGTTGCAATCTGATGGACTTCCCCTACGTATAGTATGTACTGTAGCGTTGCTCTTAATTATGCTTCGTTTGTTTGTTTGTTTATGTAATGTTTACGGTCCTTAATTATGCTTCGTAGTTAATGTATTGTGGAAGAAATTTCAATGCAGGAGGGGAAAAGAAAATATTTCTTACATGTAAGTTTTGTTTGTTTGTTTGTGATGATATATTTACCGTGGTATCGGTCGACGTAATAACGGAATCATTTAAAAATATTTAGAAAAATGGTTCTGTAGATCATTAATCTAAGCAGCAATCCGGGCATGATATAATGAGCTTTAATCATAAAATTTGAACTTATTCAAATTCTATATCTTATGGTATTTTGCATGTGTGTCACTAAATTCAAGAAAATGTTATAATGAAATTCTGTGTGGCAGGTTAATTTGAGACAAGAATCCAAGACTTTTTATCACATGTAATTCATTATTTCGTTTCGTCTCACCTTATTCTTTGTTTCAACTTCACAACAAAGAATCGTCTTGAAAGCCGTTGTTTACTGATATTTCATACTGTGCACTGGTCAAAGGATAACACCTTGTTTTTGCTCCCCTTCGATTTATCATCATCCATAAAAAATTTTGACCGCAAAGGATGGTAATAAACACAATATCACTTACACCTAATGACGCAATTGATTCATTAGCAAGTGAAATCGTTACCCAGTCAAGACCTCCACCGGAAGATGTTAGTATAGCTG
>Ga0209092_10003459_pt1 | contig 13681 bp, 12 predicted proteins | sample FraStrMetagenome_FD_187446 | JGI IMG/M metagenome (GOLD analysis project Ga0209092, IMG submission 187446) | Marine eukaryotic phytoplankton communities from Arctic Ocean - Fram Strait ARC3M Metagenome (SPAdes) (version 2) | ecosystem: Environmental > Aquatic > Marine > Oceanic | place: Fram...
TGCGCATTTCCCAATTTTTGACAACAAACCAATTGCGTATTTCCCTGTCATTTTTTGACAACAAGTCAATTGCGCATTTCCCTTTATTTTTTGTCAACAGACCAATTGCGCGTTTCCCTTTCTTTCATATCACACAAATACATACAATGTACTACGTAAACGTCAACGGAAAATACTTCAGGTTCATAGACGTAACAGGTAATGGGCTACTAATGAGGAAATCGCATGGGGTTGGATCGAAAATAATAAAATAAACATTGGAACGAAAGACCAACAAGAGATGGAAACTTCCAGAAATACCAGCGTAAGGATTTGCTCGAAGGAAGAAGTATATGATACATCTTCGAGTAGTCCAGCTGTGTCCGTGACACCAGTTCGCGTAAGCAAAGGGCGTCATGAACACAGTTGGAATGCTCGAGGATGTATCATATACTTCTTCCTACATCAAGCGCTTGGAAGAAAATGTTTTAGAACCACTTGCAAAGTATTTAACGTAAAGGTAAGTTTGTTGGTTGATCCACCACTATTGACTTTGACGAACTCACACATTTTTATCTGTATTAGGAGCGAACTTTGCAAGGATGGATTTACAAGGAAGAAATGAAAAAGAATTGGATACCTATAGTCAAATCGCTGTCGATGAAAGACGTGATCGAATCTCTACCTAAGGAGTACCAACAGAAATATTCAACAACAATACCATCCCCACTTCGATACGATTTCAACAAAACCAAATCTATCATTAAGTACTTTGACAAGCATGCAGGCACGAGTCATCAAAAAATCGTCGGTAGTATGACAAAATCTTCAATCTATCTGTCTAGGAAGGCTAGGCGAGTCACGAAGCCACTGCAACCACGGAAGCATCTCGAGGAAATTGATTATGTAGTAAATGTGGCAAGGAAAAGATGGAATGACGGGTTGCCTATAGAACTGGAAAGGCTAGCTATAATGCTAGTAAGTACTAGTAAACACCTGAATACGAATAGAGATTTTATTAACTCGTACTGCAGCAACGACCACGCAGGCGCTATTACGATTTCGTGTCTCAGCAATATGATAAAGTAATGGCAGAAAGGAAGGTAGACGTTAGCCGCGAGCAATTAGTAGACTTTATCGAAGGTGTTTTTAACCACATTAATACTCAGCAGTTGCGAAATAGGACAATAGCTGAATCCTTTGATATTTGTGGGCTTAATCCTTATTCTGATGACTTAACTGCCTTTCATAGGCATCTTGATAGCCTAAAGGAGAATAAATGTTATGCTGCAATGATCGAGAAAAGAACTGCTTTAGACTTAAAATAAATAAGATTGCGCATTTGTTGCTGATGAAAATCCAAAATTCGCATAGTTTAACGCCTATTTGTACTAATTTAGCCAAAAAAGCTAATTTAGCCGGCAACAAACAACTGCGCAAATTCCATTTTCCGACAACAGAAGATTTGGCCTTTTTCCATGCGCAATTGCGATGTTGTCTACGGTAGTTCAAAAAAAAAGCTTTTGTAAATTTGTGATTTTGTCAATTATTGAAGGAAAAAAGTGAGATGAGGAGGTACAAATTTGAAAATTTACTTATCGCATTTTTGATAAATAGACAGCAATATTGTTTGTCAATTTTAGACGGACAAAAGTGAGATGAGGAGGTACAAATTTGAAAATTTACTTATCGCGTTTTTGATAAATAGACAGCAATATTGTTTGTCAATTTTAGACGGACAAAAGTGAGATGTGGAGGTACAAATTTGAAAATTTACTTACCGGTATCGCATTTTTGATATGTAGTCAGCAATATTGTTTGTCAATAATAGACGGAAAAAGTGAGATGAGGAGGTTGAAGTTGAAAATTTACTTATTGCAATTTTGATAAGTAAACAGCGAAAAAAAGTGTCATCTCAAAATCTGCCAGAGTGTGCTTTTTACAACAAAAATCTGCCAGAGTCCAGAGTGTGCTTTTTCTCTTAATAAAAAAAATAAAAGCATACCGGTACAGTTTAAAAAAAAAAAAGTAACCGTAAGGAATAAGGAACGTAAAATTTGAATTTGGATTTGGAAAACAATGTCCAAATCCAAAAAACCGAACCGTAAGCATTAGCCTAAAAATATACATATACTGTAGGCTATATTTTATATTAATTACTATTGCGGATGTCGATCATAAGCAACGCCACTATCCGATGGTTTGGTGTGGAATACAATTCTCGAATTATCTGCGTTTGAAACGGATATAAAATATTGTATTGTGCTTCTGGAGATGCAAGCGTTATGAAAATTGCAAATGGCCGGGACGAAGTTCTGAACCAAAGTATAACTATCTCTTCCGTTCTGTGCGCCCGATAAAATTTTGTTGGCTGCTATTGATAATGTCACGTAAAGTGTAAAACTACATATATATATTTTCCTATATTTTCAACTCATTTAAGTTGTAGGTTTACCCTTTTAGTATCATTTTGTTCGAGAGCATCGCGACAATAATCATTTTTCGTTCAAATACCTTACCCTCGACGTTTGAGTGCTTATCGTTTCCTTGTCCTTTGACAAAAATTAAAAACTCGCTTCCTCGCCGATTCTTATACACCAAATTGATTGTCAGTAACATTCTGTTCGGAAGATGTATATGAAACGCACGCATTCCCTTCATTTTTAATGTATTCTTTTATGGTTGGTAGTAACGTTTCATCAGCAGCCTTCAACGTGTCCAGTACATCGTCATCGAAAGTCACGAATGATTCATCTGCTACAATTAACCTTTCCTCTAGTTCACGAACTTCTTTTTCAGGGCGAAAAAGTTCGGTGTTTTCTTGAGGAGATGTGTAAGAAACGCATGCATTTTCTTCATTTTCAATGCGTTTATTAATGAACGGGAGTAAAGATTCATCAGCAGTCTTCAACGTGTCTAGTACATCGTCATCGATAGGCACAAATGATTCATCCGCTTTAATTAACTCTTCTTCTAGTTCACGAACTTCCTTTTCAAGGCGATAAAGTTCGACTTCTTTTCGGAGCCTCTCTCTTGAATAATCGTTTTCTGCCTTTTTGAAACTCGACACATTCTTATTAGTCGATTTCGTTGTCGTAGCCATTTTCTGGATTAAATTAACTGTTCCCGTCACTGCCCGTAAGAAACCTCTCATTACCTGCCTTTTCATTCCAAGCGCGGAAGAACTTGAAATAGGAAAAGTTGGGGATGAGACTGTTAAATTGTACGGAGAGACATTCTCGGACTGCAAATCCACACTTTTTTCCGTCTTGATAAGTCTATCAAAGTCAGGAACTTCATCCTGCGAAAAAGTGACCGTATCTGTGTGCCCTATGATCTCCTTCTCTACCTCATTTTCTATTTCTTCTTGCTTCGGGAGAATTGCGCCTGAGATTTGTTTTGCTGGTAAACCTGTTTCCTTGAGGAAGAATGCAATAGCATCCTTATCTTTCGGCACCAAACCCTTCTCAGCTGTAACGGGGGCAAACTCAACTCCAGTAACTTGGCTCTTCTCGTCATTTTCGCAATCCGGTACCGACTTAACGCTAGCTCCTTGAATTGCTTGCACTGTTGTACGAGATTTCTAAGCGGTGAATAGGTTGTAAAATGCAAAGCAATTCGTAACGGTACTTACTCTCTATTCTTCGTGTCGGAGACTCAAGATGTTTCATAACGGAATCTAAAGCAATAGTGGAGTTGTGTCCCTTCATAGAACTCTCGGCAACCTCAACACGAGGTTGCTCTCTACCAAGGGTTCCTGAAATAATACCTTTCTCTTTCTCATCAATGTTCAAAACAGCTGTATCGTTTGCATTTGAAACATCGACTACATCAGTGAGATTATATGTGCCATCATCTTCATTTGAAGAAGTTTCACACGTGAAAGTTTCTGCAATAGAATCATTTGTATGATCACTGAATCGGTACGAACCTTCGGTGGCAATGTTCGGCGACTCTCTATTCGCACTATCACCTTCCCTTATGGGATGTTGCACACAATGTTCAATTTTAGAATGATTACCAAAGCCTTGGACAGACGTAGAATTGAGAATCATCTTTGTTTCCGATGCGCATTCAGGGACATCTTCATATTCATTTTCCATCAATTTCAACTTTTCTTTAGGAGAATCGCCAGTGAAGTCAACATCAGAAAATGAATCGGGGGAGACCTTGAAAGATTCTGTACAAGATCCTTCTTCTTTTGCAGTATAAACAAATTTTGAAGTTTGATTTATTACGGGAAGATCCTCTTTGGATTCAATCATAGGATCGTCATCAAGATTTTCGATTATTTTCGTGACTTCCTCTGTGTTCATTCCTTTTTCATTTTCGATTGGTTCCTGGTCTACAAATTCTATTGTTTCCAACTCAAAAGTTGAAAAGGACTCATCTGAATGAGCTTGATCAATATTATTTTCTGATATCGGTATTGTCAAATCGTTGGTGTTGATTGGCCTTGGGTGAAATTCGATTGGATTCAAACCTCGAACTTCGATATCGACAGCAGAACCAGCTTCCTCCCTATTTGCCTCTGATCTGCTAGTGGTTATGCCATCACTGTCTTCCTTATCATCTATCACATATTCCGAGCAAATCTCATTTTGTTCTACTATCATGCTTTTGTTTTCTTTATCGTTACCTACAATATCTTTCGAGGGGTTTTTATTTTCCAAAACCTCATCGAGCAAAATTTGAATATCGTCCATGTTACTTTCCATCGAAAAACCATCATCATCGTCAGAAGCTACACTACTCAATTGCATTATTTCATCTAATTCCTTTGCACTCGATGTCAAAGATTCAAGGTTTTCCTCCTCCATTCCAACAAAAGGTGTAATATCCTCATCGTTACAGAATAACCTCTGAGTTACGTCGTCATCACATGAAGTATCCATAGTCAAATCAAAAGTCGAATTAGTGCCGCCATCCGTAATATTTTTTATGTCATTATCTAAAGAGATGTCTTCGGAAATGAGATCATCTCCTCCTTGTTCCTTGGCTGTTTGGAATTCTGGATAAAAATGGTTTTCTTCATCAAAACCTACATTGAGAAACCTAGATGCAAATTGTCCAGTAGGAGTGTAGGCAAACCTTCCACTCTCCAACTTTTCAGTCTCCATCATAACACGTTGAATCCACTGATCAGTTTGTTCGTTTCTCTCCACCTTTTCATTGGTAACAGAAAATGGTATAAATGGTTTAGGATAGGATACTGCTTCATCATCATCCTCACCCTCAGGAATTTTTGCTTCTTCGTTTGTGATCTGCGGAGACTCTTCAAGTACATCATCATCTTTCTCTTGCAGAAAACTTTCCTGCAAAACCTTTTCAAACTCCGCCTTCATGGACTCAAACGACGACAAAGACGTCTCATTTCTAAGTTCGGACGATACAACACGCTTACGATAATCCCTCTTCACCCACAAATACCCTCCAACAAGCGTGGTTGTGGCAACAGGATAATAATTCGTAGAAGAGTCAGCCTTATCCATATCCTCTTTTCCACGATCCTGTAATTTGGGATGAACCTTGACCCTCTTCTTCACATGTCCCTTCTTCCTTGGACTCGTCCGCACCACGGCCTCTGCAGTAGCAGGAGCATTATCATCCATGTTCGGCAATACAATCTGCACATCGCCGTGAAGAACGTTATCACCTTCGACCATCGTGGATGCCAACGCTGACCTTGCTGCAGTCCATCCAACAGTGGATGCCAATGCTAGTGAGCATACTCGTCGAATTAAGGAACGCTTGTTACTCAACGGATTTATGAACCTTGATGAGGAGGAGGATGAGGATGTAAATGCATGTACATCCTCCTCCTCATTATTATTATCAGTATTGCCAATGCTACCGCCCTTTTTCTTCTTATCGTCGTACGTTGCACGGTGCGATGTCATCTTGAGTGTATCCCGATACACATGACGTTGCGGAGGATGATTCCTCATGAGGGAAAAGGCTTCACTCGGACGCACATGCACGTGTATGAATACATGCACTGCGAAGGCAAGCCCGATGCGGATGCTGGGCTTCATGATTTCAAACGTATCAGTATGTGGATACTATATATACGAGTGTATTTTAGGATTCAATACTCGGTTTTTGGAATTGTACATGTATATACAAATGTTAATGCATGCTCATGGAGTAGCACTGGAGAGTATTGTGTGAGAGAGAGAGGATGGATGGATGGATGGATGGATGGATCCAAAGAAAAAGTTATTCGAAACACAACCAAGAAATCGACTCTTTCTTAGAAGTTTTAGAAGATATATAAGATATATTTTGATGGATGTATGTCGTGATCGTGATGGATTTGATGTGATTGTGATTGGTGATTGGAATGAGAACCAGAAGCAGAAAAGAGAAAATCTGTGTTTCTATTTCAAACTCAAACCAGTTCAAAGTTAAATGACGCGCCACTCAATATTTAGTTTGTGACTAACGGTCTATGAGCTAATTCACTCAAGTGAAGAATCCTGTGTGTACTTCGACGTTAGGGTTGGGACTAGGGTTAGGGTGAGATCTATGCGTATGGCGTATGTAGAGCCTACGAGTAAAAGGGATAAAGGGATGATGTCAGCTGCGTGATCGAGAGAGACGAGGAAAAAAGGAAAATGAGAAAAAGAAAAAGAAAAAGTATACATTGTACATACGCATCCTTGTATTCCTTGTTTACATGTTAGTTACGTATACACCTACAAGGAGATAGATAGACTGACAGACAGAGGTATTGTCCTACACTCGAAATAATATAACATGGTATCTCAGTCGGGGTCAGGATCAGGATCAGGGTCAGGGTCAGGATCAGGATCAGGGTCCGGTGAAAGGAGAAGGAGTAGCACCAGTTTCTTGTTCACGGCGATTGTGACAGTGACATTACTACTTCCACTTCAACGATCCGTCGTCGCATTTCAGTTGGACAAACCTTTTCATTCTTTATCATCCACATACCATCCGAATGATTCGTCTCGGTATCGAACGGTACTGCGTGAATCAATGTCTGAGAATGAAATGGAATGTTCATCGGTAGCACGGGCAACGTGTTATTCACCTTTGTTTCGTCGGAAGGAACATCGCTCAGATGGTATTTTTGGTGTTGGTGTTGGCACAGATGACGCTCGTGGTAGAAAGAAGCAGTGGTCAGGTGGTGTTGCAACTGCTGCTAGTGTAGCGTTTACAACCTTGTTACCGATTCATGCAAATGCTGCTAAGGGAGAAGCGGTCGCTGATTTACGTGCGGCTATAGAAACTAAATCAGATATAGTACGTGGTGTTAAGAATCGGCAAGACAAACAATCGAGTAAGGAGGTTATGGGTATTAAGCGGCGATTTATTGCACCAGCTGTTGCGGTGATTGGATCTGGTTCGTTTCTATTGTCAAAGCGTGATTTGAAAGGTCGAAAGAAAAAATCGTTCAAAAAGGCCGATGAAGAAGGATGGAGGAATAGACAAAAGAAGCAAAGGATGGATCTTGAGGAGCTAGACCGGATTGTATCCGCATTTGAAGACGTGACGTCAACTACGGAGGAAAATTCGGAAGAAGATGTTGTCGAGGTGGTCGAGGCATTTGTAAGTGGCGAAGATGAGATAAGTTCTTCAATCAAACCGAGTACTCGTACCTCGAAAAGTGATGAAGTGGACACAGAAACTAACGAGCCAGACGACGATATTTCGGACGTAACGCAATTAGACCCATCATCTATGATTGACCTTAGTTTCAAAAAGTCTGATAGTGAAAGTGAAGGAATTAAAAGCGAATTGCCATTAGACATGGAAAATGCTATTGAGAAAGGGCTCTCGTTTGTGAGTGAGGAAAGTAATGCAACGAATGGAGATTTATCTTATAAAACCTTATTGAATGGTGAAACAAATACTGAAAGCAAAATGCTAGTTGATATGTCGGCTGCTATTGAAAATGGACTTTCATTTGTGAGTGATAAAGAATCTTCGAACGCTGAGGTGAAGGAAGATGCACAGACTAGCAAGTTACCGGATGATATGTTGGCCGCTATAGAAAAAGGAATCTCTTTTGTAAGTGAAGACTTGGCAGAATCAAAGAACTCTGTTTCAGGTGAGCTTCTAGCGAATGATGATACACAGTCGAAGGAGGAGCTTCCAGAAGATTTGACGGTGTCTGATAAGGACGAAGTTTCAAATGTCAACGAGCACCTTACTGAAGCGAATGGATCCACATCAGGAAAAGATACACCAGCTGTAAATGGCGAATCGAGGATAAAAGATGTTTCCACTGATGCTAGTGCAATGAATTCTCTTATGGAGTTTAGCTTTGGCTCCTCTACTTCAACGCCATCCTTCGAGAGCACTTACGATGTGAATGATGCTGTTAAAAATGGTCTATCATTCATAAATGGCGACGTAGATGAATATGTACCTCTTGAAATGAACAATGTTAAGGAGGATATAGTTGATGATGAAATTAGCACTCCTGATCTGCAATCAGCAATTGATCGAGCGAATGATTTCGTTTCAGGTACGAATGATTTGCACGGTAACGAAAGTAGAGAAAAATTTGAAACGATAAATGAACGAACGAACGGGGAAGCTTCAAACGTCGATACCGACGACATGGATCGGGAAGGCTCTAACGAAGGAACAAGTTTAGATGTATTAGTATCAGACAACGCAGAAGGTAAGTTTTAACGAATTCACCAAGCTATTGCTATTTTGAAAGAAAGGATATTGCACACGCGATTATTGATATTTTCAACTAAACTTTGATTGAATGAAGATGTAACCATGGAGGTCGATGAAGACAACGATAAACAAAAAACTAAGAAGCAAAAAGATCTAGCAAATACAGCAAGTGCTCTCCTAACGTTGGGAGCAGCGGGTGTCGCCGTAGAATTTCTTTCGTTTGTTGATACTATAGTTGCCTTGCCATTACTGTTCGCTGGCGCAAGTACATTAACGGAAGATTATTTGAACAGGAAAGATGAGAGCAAATAAGTTAGATTTGATTGAGCCATTACAAGTTCTACTTTGTTTAGCAACTGCGCTTAATTTTCTTGTATCTGATGAAAAACATTCAGTTACGATAGAGGGAGTGTAAAGTCAAATACTCAGTGGAGATAGAGGAAGGGCAAAGTCACTTGATTGGCTTCTATTTTCTGTCTTTATTGCTTTTGAAGGCGTTCTTGTAGATTCGTCTTCAGGTAATAATCGAGATGCTCTAGACTTGAAAGCTGCAACTGCCCCATTAGCTGACTCGTAGTCTATTCTTTCAGGATTATACGATCCGGGTCCGGGATGATACTTCCCTTCTTCGTCAACTTGATGTTTTGTAAACGGTGAAATACCAAATCGGTCTAGAGATGAACTAAACACTGATAAAGGCCGGTTCATATATGGTTCATCCACGTTGTAGATTACGTCGTAATGCCCAGGGGCTGGAGTTGCAAGGGCTGTACTTTTCGTTTCACTAAGACGACTTGATCTCGACCGAAACGCAGCACCTACCTGACCGATGCCGCTTTCTGAAAAAAGTGCATCCATCGCTTGTGCAACATTATATCGCCCTGGAGCATTATTGTAAGAGTTTTCTCGGCGCCCATATAAAACGTTACTCGTTGATCTGCCTATCGTTTTGAAGCTATAAGAGAAAGACTTATCCCAGGCTTTGAGCTCTTCCAAACCATACGGATAATATTGCCCTGGTCCTGGGAAATTCGGAGGCCGTCTCCGCGTTATGTATTGCTTGTTAGAAGATTTCATTGCGTAGTTTCTTTTTTCGTAGGATGTGTGTGGGCGATGATCAGCAAAACTCCCGCTTATTATCGGATTATACGAACCTGGTCCAGGTCTGAATCTTTCTAACCTTTCCATCTGATCAGGAAAGCGCTCTGATCTCGATACGGCTATACCCATACGTTTTCCAGATATACAATTAGGTCGGTATTTTGCAGGTCCTGGATTATCTTGGTACTTTACCTCAAAGCGGTTTGTCCTCAAGCCGAAAGCATCACTCTCTTTTTCTTTCTCGCGCTTGAAGCTTTTTGGCACTGATGTAGTTAGAGATATATTTTTGAACGACTTTCCGGTGCACGCCAGCTTCATATTTCCGGTGGATTCATTTCGTTTTAACATGTCGCAAACTTTTTTAAACTACGAAATGAAAGGAGTTTTAGTTAAATCTGATTCCTTCAGGGTCCTACTTTTTCTCAATTGAACAGACCCGAATCCTAAAACCTTGAAAGGATACGTGATAATATTTTACCTGCCGAAAGGAGTCTGATATTTGCCAGAAGTAGTCTTGACATGTTGCTACGGCCCTTACCCTGTCGAAAAGGAAAGTGACGACCTACCTCTTGTGACTTAGTCACGTAAACATACAGAATATATCTCAAAAGAAGACTACAGATTGATTACACTCTAAATAATGTCCATAGTATCTTTTTTGTTTTACACTGACCACTTTCTTTTTTCACTTGGATGCTATTTTTTGCGACACCTTTGAATTTTCATCATTATCATCCTTGAATATATTGCAGAATTTATAAGAAAGGATGTCTTTTCACATCTTACTCTAGGGCTTGCGACGAATGGTGTGTCATAGTAAGAACGCAAGTACAAGAGTAGAAGTTAATAAAATAAAAGCATACAGTTTAAAAAAAAAGGTCGAGAGCAATGAAAATCGAAATATACAATTGAATCATTTATTTTAAAACAGATTATGCGTCTCCTTTAGTGACATTTGCATCCAAAAGCTTAGCCATGGAGCAGTATTCATCTTACAATTTACACTGAGGACCGAGCTAATAAGTTGGACTCGACCGAGGATATTCCTGCTGAATCCCTCGTTCTTCCGAACCCGAAAAAGTCTTTGACGCTCTGTAACAAACTTTTAAATCCAAATTTATCTTTGCTTTTATCATAAGGCCAAAAATAACCAATAGCAGCGAATCCGGCGATTCCAACAATTCCTGAACCCACAATGCAACCAAGCCTTATCATTTGTCTCTGCCATTCCGCTTCGCGTCTTCTGCGATCCGCGAATGGCTGTGACCGAAGATCACCAATTGCGCACAATACAAAATGCTCTAAAATTGATCTGGCCTCACCTGCAGAAGAAGCAGATGTGAGCATGGGTGGTTCCAATTCCAAATTCTCACAATGGATTTGAGCTGTTACGACAACCGACGAGGACGATCTTTTAACACCGCCTTCCTCGATATCATCCGCAACTTTACTTGTTTTAATACATTCCTTCTTAGTTCCAACAAAAACTCTTGGAGTGTTGTTGTCATTAAAATATTTCGCCTCCACAGTCTCGACAAATTTATAACTAACTTCATCTGTACAATCAAATGCAAAGACAGCTAAGTCACAATTCTTTGTCAACTCTGGCGAGGAAATGGAAGATGATGGAACCTCGGTTAATATAACATGCACAAGTGCATTCTCTGTGATAGACGACCCTGCATTCTTTCTTAACGACTTGAGCCTAGCCCTAGGTATGCTAACTTGAGAACATTTAGTTTGGGGAGTTTCTGTTTCCTCTGTATTTAAAGGATCTTTGTAACCACCAACGAGTGAATTGAGAAGTGCCGTTTTCCCACATTTATGATTACCAAAGATATTAATACGGACAGAAAGTACAGAAGAGGATTTACCAGTTGATCGATGATCGTTACCCAAATGATACATCTCCATTTTCGTCTTTACGGGATTGATACTTGATACCATCAACCAATAGGACAACCAATCAACAAAACTTAAAGTAGGATGAGCGAAAGAAGTTGGGGGCGATGAATGAGAAATATTCATCCCACCAACCCCCGACTCAGATATGTTTTCATGCAAAGAACTGCTAGTCTCATGTGAAGACAAAATGGTGACTCCAGCATCTTCATCTTCTTCATTTATAGACATATCAGCGACACTTGATGGTGGACTAGGAAAAAGATCGTTATACCAATGAAGAGACGGTGTTGAAAAAGAATTCTGAAACATATCGTTCGAACGAGCTGGATGCCAAGGTGGAAGTGACGGGGATGGAATTATTGAAAAGATTTCCTATGTATGTTACGTTCAATCACATGAAATGGCAAATTTGTGTCATCTAAGGTGAAATAATCGTACCTGAATATCTTTCTCCGAGAGCTCACCATCGTTGTTGGAGTCAAACTGAGTGAACAAAGAAACCAAAAACTCTTCGTCCTCGGCGGAAAGCTTACACTGTGCCAAATATTCATCATTAATCCACTGCGGGATCTCCAATACAAGATTGTCGTCGTAACCAAAATGACGTAAAATAGTCCATGGCACTTCCCAAAAGTCTTTCAACATAAACATTTCTATCATGGCTAGGAATCCATCGACAGTAAACTTGTCTTCGCGAATATAATCAGCAGAATGCGCAGGTTTGTTCTTCATCAACACTTTTTTCCATCCCTGAATATGTTTGTCGAGTATGGGGTGCTTGAAAAATCGAGCTTGAAAGTTGCAAAGTTCCAAGTCACTTAAAAGCCCATCCTTGTCGCTATCAAACATGCGAAAGACCCTGATGAAGGCTTTTTTACATATATTCGTAATCGCTCCGTCAGTCAAATCGTACAAAGGCCATATTGGAAATAGTACCGCCTCCTGTGTCTTCACAAAAATATCGTTCACATTTAACAATGTTTTCGCACTCGTCTTTATACAATGACGAACGAATTTGAATCTCTGTAAAAGCGCAACAATTTGCTGCCTGTCCACACGCGCATCCTCTTGCGTAGGTGGCGCCGCCAATGCAAGATCAAGTTTGTTACCAGCAATGACAACGGGAGGAATCTGATTGTAGTCAATAACATCGTCTGGACCACTAATAGAATTTGGAGTCTCTGTAACAGCCGGAGGAGGCGAGAAGCAGCGTTCAAGTAACGGCAACCAGTACCCTTCCAACCTCTGAAACGTCGAGGGCCGATCAAGATCATAGACAAGCACTACAGCTTCAACATTCTCTTCTGCCGCTAGTAACGACTCGACATTACTACTCTGCGTATCAATAATCGTGATAATCGGATTGCTCGTTCCATTACCACTACCACTACCCCCACTCACATTACCATCCATATTCACCTGCTCATTACTTTTCCCCTTTGACACAACCGCATCTCCACCACCACCACCACCACTCCCTGCCTTACTCCGTCCACTGTTAAAACTCATGGGTAGACGTACACGAGTCATCAATCCCGGCACCCGTTCCGAAAAATGACGCGATACGTACGTTGATATCAACGATGACTTTCCAACGCCATCTATATATCATTTCACATGCATACATGCATACATACATATATTTGAATGTATATATTCAAACAAGTGTGCACCAAACGCATCCCATTACAAAATAATATGAGGTGAGTCGCTGTATCATCCAAAACACAAACACAAACACAAACACAAACAGTTCTGTATCTCCATCAAAGGAGGGAGAGCGCTCATCCTCCTACCATTTCTTCAACGAATGAACTTCCAATATCTCTACTCACTCACCATCACCTAACACTAGAATGTGTACGGATTCATTCTTGTTGGACGTCGTAGGTGTACCATTCCTTTTGGGCATGGTAGTAGGATCGTGTAGTTGGAAAGGGTATTGGAGCAAACTCACGAGCCCGGAATTGTAAGGAATATATCTATAAGAGTGAATACCTGGTGTACTCGGTATTTTATATTTTTTATATATATTAAT
>Ga0209092_10003460_pt1 | contig 13677 bp, 4 predicted proteins | sample FraStrMetagenome_FD_187446 | JGI IMG/M metagenome (GOLD analysis project Ga0209092, IMG submission 187446) | Marine eukaryotic phytoplankton communities from Arctic Ocean - Fram Strait ARC3M Metagenome (SPAdes) (version 2) | ecosystem: Environmental > Aquatic > Marine > Oceanic | place: Fram...
TAAAGAGCTTATGACGATGAGGGATTGAATACTTAGAGAAGGCTAAAGTATATTTGATTGAAGGTAGCAAGAAATCTGGGAAGAAGAATTCGTCTGATAATGAGAGAGTTGTTTCTAAGAAAACTACCCTGGTTATCTTCGAGGGGCTAAGTGTTGTTGACTGCATGATGATCTTGTCCAAGAGGATTAGAGTTTTGTGACGTAGTGTAACAATTAATATCAGTTTAGTTTTTGTGAAAACGGGACTTCATTTTTTTGCATCGCTTGACGTCAGTATTACGTGGGACCTTCTTTATGGAGAATACGTGGAGAATCACTAAATGTGTGTTTGTCTGTCTGTGTGTGTGTTTGTTTGTTAATAAAATAAAAGTTTAGTACCGCTTTTCATATGCAAGAAAACCATCCTCACTAAATTAATGTCAATGTACCAAAAGACACTCGATTTCTACGAAAATGTAAATTTTAAACATCGGGAAGAAGTTCATTTTAACACATAACTTCTCAAATTCAAATATGAGATTCTATAAACAAATAAGAGTACGCTACCTATTTAATTATTCCCTCCTTTGATTGATAGAAAACAAATACGCACAACAACAACAACAACAACAACAACAACGTAGATATTTCGAATTTATTCATTTTCTTCATATCCTTTCATGCTACAGAGCTTAGTCGATCGATTTAACTGCTTAAGAATATGAAATCAAGATTGTGTCGAATGACATGCGTCGATTTATGTGAACATTTATATCCTGCTCTTAGATTCAGATAAATGAGGATGAAACTTGACATCAAGGCCTTTACAATTATGTACATATGTAGCCAATCAAAAGAATATTAGGTATGCAGAGGAATAATTTAGGAATGCGTCATTATCTATATAAATAAAATGCTCCGGCAAATAAATAACAGATAGATTATAATAACTGGGATTAATTACATGCGGAGATCCGCAGCATGTCGTGTGAGCGAGAATCAGAAACATGCAGATCTGAAAAAGATAAGGCGTGAAACTTTTATACAGTAAGTAGCTAGGATGAAAAGTGTCTATGAGATATGAAAATAATGTGCATGATATTTGTATACAACATTTTTTCAAGAAAAGAATCACTAAATGTGTGCGTGTCTATCTGTGTCTGTCTGTGTTTGTTTGTTTGTTAATAAAATAAAAGTTTAGTACCGCTTTTCATATGAAAGAAAACCATCCTCACTAAATTAATGTCAATGTACCAAAAGACACTCGATTTCTACGAAAATGTAAATTTTAAACATCGGGAAGAAGTTCATTTTTATCACATAATTTCTCAAATATGAGATTCGTCAAATATCTTCTCTTCCCCATACCCTTTATTTGTTACGCAGATCGCCCTTCTTGGAAAGACTTTAATAGTGAGTATATTTTAATGAAATTGATGTGATGTATTAATATAAAAATTGATGTTCTAGTATTGATTCTGCATTTCGAAGAGTCTCATTTTTATATTTATTTCTCTGATTGATTTCGCTGATTGATTTCGCATGAATCTAAATTTTCTTTTGTATATATCCTTTTTTTCATCAGGTCATCCAGCTGTCGCTTTTGCAAAACAGAGGAAACTCTCTAATGATGTTTTCATCATCGAAAACGACATTTTTGATCAACTCAAAGTATCAGATTGTCGTGATAAAGAACCACCTGTTGCGGAATGTGAAAGTACCGGTTTCCTAGGCAACATCCAATGCACTTTCCTAAACTTTTTTGCTACATTTCGAGAATTTCTAAATACGATCTTTGACTTCCTTGGTCTCCCTTTCTTGAGAATCAAGCAAGACATGGAGAAATGCGCTGAATCGATTATTGTTACGAAAAATGTGAAAGTACTTGGAAAGCTCACAATCGAAAATCTGAATATTTCATTCTCAAATGGGGATGGTATTCTGAAAGTTGAGCAAGATGGAACCTTAGAAACGAAGAACTGTACGTTAAATGAAATCTCCACTTGTCCGTCGACTTTTTCCCTTGCAGGAAATAACTGTCTTCGGACAACCTTCGCGATCAAGTCTAGCAAAGCCTTGTCAACATGTGAAAATCTAAGCGAAAGAGGTTCGCTTGCAGAAAGCTCAAGCATTCTTGACGCAAGAGAATTGACTACGATTATTCCGCATGGCCAGAAGTTTTGGATTGCCTCTGAGAGCAATTCCAAATGTTCCGTCATAAATAATAAGGGAGCTATCACAAGCTTTGACGATGATTCCTGCGAAGAAACGAGGCCCGCCCTTTGTCTTGCAACTATTGCGTCGCCGATATCAAGTATTGGAATGTATTCAATTGAGAACATAGACCAACCATTTCTCTCTAGGAAGGAATTATTCAAACACCTAGACGATAATTCTGCTATTCCCTTGACTCAAAAAGGTGCGACCGTTTCATATCCAAGTGATGAAGAAACAGATCTCAAGATAAACCCAAAAAACGGAAATCCGAGTAATCGCAAGATACTTCCCAATATAAAACCGATAGCAGTAATGATCAATGTAGAATTGGCAAATGGTTTAAGCTCCGATATCAAGATCGCTTCTGATGTTTTTGGAACTTCTGATCTAACTAACTGGAGAGACCTGGAAGACAATCTCCTACCTCAAAAGATTCAGGTTCATGCTGAAGGAGATGTTTGTGTCAAGAAACTTGACTTGTGGATCCGCGACATGGATGGTAACGAAAATACTCTTTTCACCATTTCTGCAAGCTCGTTCAAGGGATGTACTAAAAATAATGTATGCACAATCAACTCTGAAAAATTTTGTACCCGAAGTCTCATGTATTATGATGAGTCCAATGAATGCGCACTTTTGAGTCCCACGAATTCCAAGTACCCCGTAGACCTTTCATTTGACATCTTTGGCCAGAAATGCGGAATATTGACCACCTGGCATTTTGCTCAACTAGGAGAGAAATTTCGGAACCATGCTTCGCTAGGAGAGGAATTTGTCCTTCATCTGCTGGAGTCGAATGGTACAAGAACTGAAAACATTACGATTGAAGATGAATCAAGTCAACCTCATAAATATGTTTTTCCCCCAAGCAGTGAAAATCAAAGCAGCGTTGCTCTCAACTCACATTACAAATTGCCAGCTACTATTTACGTTAGAGGAGGAAAAGGAGGAAGAATTAAAAAAATTTGGATTACCAGATATGGAGAAACCATTTCCTCTCTTGATTTTGTGAGCCTTCATGACTGTATTAACCTTTGTGATCAAATCGCAAGCGAGGAAGGTCTATTTTTCAACAACGTATCCAAAGTGGATTATGCATCATTTGATTTGTTGAATGACGGCTGCGATAAAATTGTTGCTATTGCGACAAATAATGTAACGGGTTTTGACGACACAACAGGAACAGAAGCATGTACAGATCCAGTCCCGAAAAATATTTCTTCACTTGGAGATATCACGACTGCATTAGAATCGATACAGAATGCCTCTTCACCTTACCGTAGTGTCAAGGTATCCTTACCAGACGATGGGTTATCAGAAACTGGATCTATCAACATTGAAGAAAATCGTGGCTTAATTTTTCAGAATGAATCCGCAAGTGAAAAAGCCGTTTTGAATGGACTTAGTTTCATTGTCCCCGCCAATTCAGAATTGTATTTTTCAGATGTTTCATTGACAGGATCGTCGCGAGTTGTCGTTCAAAATCAAGGTTATCTGAACGTTGCAGAATCTCTGCTTCATCAAGCTGATCCTACAGATTCTATTATTGAAAATTCAGGAAAGGTAGATATTTCTCAAAGCAATGTAACCGGAGATGCTTTCATCAGGAGCAACAATAATTCCAGTCTAATTTTATCTAGAGTAACATTTTCAGGAAATACAAGTCTTGATAGTGATGAAGGTGCTTCAATCCAAGTTTCTAATATTCACCTTTATGACAGCTTTGTTCTAGATAGTAATGTTGATATTGGTTTGACGGATCGATATTTTGTGCACATTGACGATGATGACCCACTTTGTACTGGAAATGAAGAGCCTTCAAAATTGCTGCCGATAGATCCTTCAAGTTGCAAATCTGAATGCCAGGATGATTCTTTTTGTTTTGGATCATGGTCCTATTTCTTTGTTAATGAGACCACAGGCGATGCATTCTATCAATGTGGCTTATGTTTGAAAGAAGAAGGATGTGCATTTAACTGTACTTCCGAAATAAATTCGTATTATTTGCAGGCAAAAAGTAACGTGGACTACACCAAAGCAAGTGGATGTTTGTTTGAGACAAGATCCTTCCAAGAAGAGTCAAATTTGACACTAGAGAAATGCAAAATTCGATGCAGTCTATATGAGAACTGTGAAGGAGTAGGGTTTGACAAAGATCAGCAATCTAATTCAACTAATTGTACCCTTTATGCCAATATGGATATTCAAGATTGCAATACTGAGGATGAGCAAAACGTCTACCTTCCATTCTCTGTCCGGGACTCGTCTTCGTTTCAAAATGTGTCCGGCAAACTCGCGAGTGATACTTTAACTACACTTGGGATGTTTATGCGCAAAGCTCCGAACGAATGCAGTGCTATTTGTAAGAAAACATTAGGATGCATGTCGTTTGTCATATCAGGAGACAATTGTACCTTGTATGATGATAGAACTTTTGACTCTACCACTGGAGATTCCAATACCTACATTTTTGCAGGTGATTTGTTCCCAAAGAAACGGTACATGAAATATGCAGAAACAGAATTTAAAGGTTCACCAATGGTTTCAACTAAGGCAAAGACAGAAAAACGCTGTCAAGATGCGTGTGATGGGAATCCATCATGTTTAGCATACTCATTTGAAGATTTTTCCCATGATTCAGCCAACTGCATCCTTTATGACAAAACTGTGACAGTCGATGGAAGTGAAGACAATTCAACAAATGTACACGTTGCATATGTATATGATGCATACATTATAGCTTCTGGTAGCAAATTTGTCGAGAAAGAGAGTATTCCTGGCATACTCTTGAAACAATGTAAAGCAATTTGTATGAGCAGTCTTAGTTGTGAAGGAATTCAATACATCACAGGCACTAGTACTCAAAACCAAACATGCCTACTTGGAGAGCTTTCTACTTCACCAGCAACTAGCGCACCATCTCTTGCTCCTAGTAGTGCACCATCATCTGCACCAACCATTCTTGGAGGAACTGTACCAACTTTTGCTCCTACGCCATCTCCTATTTTCGTACCAACACAGAATAAAGATAATATTCTCGTGATTGCCTCTTCAATTGTAGACCAGGACAATGCGTACAGATCTACTAGATCCTGTTTGGACGGGAGTTCCTTGGCAAAACCTCAATTATTTCCTGAAGAAACAAAAGGATATACACAACTGAAGAACACGTGCACAAGTACTCCTTTATCATCCAACCGATTAGAATCCATTGTAAGTCCTACAGAATGCGCAAATGAATGCAATAAAATATCCGGTTGTTATGGATTTGAATACTACATTGATAATGGTGGAGACGTAGTTCAAGATTTTGGTTCATGTACAATGCTGAGTAATAGCACCTTAGAGCTTGGCTCATGTGATGGTGTTGATAGTAATACAGACCTTTATCTACGTGGAGATGTAGGCCTCTCTTGTGAAGGAGCTTGTAATCTCGATCCATCCTGCCAAGCATATGTTTTTGATGATGAGATTGGATGCAACTTGTATACTGATATTGCTCTACGTTCAATCAATGTAGATACATGCAATCCTCGTGTAGTTAATATCAAACAGAATCATCGTTCTCAAGGAGCTAGTATGGTAGAAGCAAGCAATCAATGCACAACTGAAGTAGAAGATACACAAATTGTTGGATGTTTCGGTCCTTTTGATGAACCTTCAGATAAATTGTACCTTGACGATAGTGATGAAATGACTCTTCAACTTTGCCAAAGTACTTGCCAAGATAACAATTTGACTTATTATGGTATTCATGAAGGAAGAAATTGTTATTGTTTTGAAAAAACTAATGAAATATCAAATTACACAACAGGTGAATGCGGTTCACCATGCTCTGGTGATTCTGATCAAAATTGCGGTAGCAGCAACACAACAACAATCGGTAGAACCAATTTACCACTTTTGAATGTTACATTTTCACAATGCAAAGAAGCATGTACACTGTCTACATCATGTGCATCAGTGGTTTTTGATGATTCTGTTTCACCATCTACATGCAAATTTCACGATTTAACTTCGCTTGAAGAATGCCCTGCAGGGAAAAGGCAAAATGGGAAAGTAATTGTTAAAGGTCATGAAAGTTTTTATAGCATTCCTGATAAGTGTTATGTTGACTATGATATTCTGCTCGAAAATGCTGTTGACTCCCAAAGTCAATGCACAGCCCTATGTAACTCTTTTCCAAGTTGCGATGCAATTCGGTTCAAAGGCATAGGCTTTAAAGGTAAATCGTGTCAGCTACTTGGAGATGGTAAATTAGATTATACAAGAGGTTGTGTTGATAATGAAATTTTTGTGAAAAGAAGTGGACATACCTTTGCAGTTTTCCCTGAGAGTAAATCAAATCTAGAACGATCTCGAATCTCATCGAAAAGAATTGCAGCTTTTGACAAAATATTTCATTTTGATGATTGTTCCCGATTGTGTTATCATAACGAGATGTGTTCATCCGTAGTTTTTGATTCAGGAATTGCATGTGAATTATACAGTAAATCAAATTACTATGAAATTGATGAGAAAGTAAATGTGAGAAAAGAAGAATCAGCGCAACGTCACGTAGATCACAGACTTCTTTATGAATTGGATCCACAATTTTCCAAAGTTCCGTCAGGCTTTTGTATCCAAACGGATAGTGGTACAAGTAAGGAGACGTCCTCTGTCGTGAAAAGCAATAGAGCTTGTGAAATGCGTTGCAGTAGTGATGCAGCATGTTCGATGGTGTCGTTTGACGAGAATGCTACACAATGTGTTCTCTATTATGGGACAAGTCTTGGAAACACCGGATGCAGCCAAAATGACCAAATAGTAGAAACTATGAAATATAGTCCTGGAGCATATGTCGATACAACTACCAGTACAAGAACAATTAATCGCGAAAGAATTGTGGAAGGAAAATCTACCACTAGAGTGTTCAATGACGTATCCCTCGTTCAATGCTCAGCTATGTGTAAAAAGTGGCATGAATGTAAATCTTTTTCTCTTGATCAACTTGAAAGAATATGTACACTCTCAAACATTAAAGATCAAGATTTCGAAGAAAATACGGAAGATTTTATTCCGATAGCTCCAGCATGTTTAGACAATCTTAGTCAGATTGAATCAATAAGTGAAACAGAAAAAGAAGCATGCATTACGTTCTGTAAGAATATTCTTGGGTGCATGGTCTTTGAGCATAGTGCTGATGGTGTATGTGCATTATATGATGATTCTCTTGACGAGTGTGGAAATTCTGCTGAAGATTCTACTAGCACTGTGTATTTGCTTTCTACTGCTGGATCGGGACGAAAAGTAGCTGCTGCGGATATTTTTCAACTAACCGAAAATGATGATGAACAATATCAAATGTTTTTGAGCGCGAATGCTGGTGCACCGAGCCAATCACTCCTTTCTTTAACTGGAGACCTCTACAATAAACTTGAAGATCCATTTTTGACAACACTAACTAATGCCCAAGATGCCGTGTCTGGTTGTCAAGATATAATCGAGACAATAGCAACTCCTGTTAATGATTTGAAAGATTCATGTGATGAAGCTTCTGATACTTTGAAAATCTTTTATCTTGCGCTATTGGCGGCAACGTACGTGCAATGACTTTGCTTTTCTTTTGTAAATATTTATTTGACTTTACTAATATTTCTTACCTTCTTTCCAGTTCCATCCCTATTGTTGGAGAAGTTATCGATGTTCTTGAATTGCCCGCTATATGCAAAAGAGTAAGTGATTTACTTGGTAAAGGTGGAAAAACTTTGGGCAAAGTTGACGATGAATTCGATAAAGTGAACGATCCCTTGGATGACTTTTCCGATGCTCTCAATACGGCAATAGTCCAAGTTGAAGATAAGATTGGAGCAGCTGATTCCATGGCAAAATCAATTACATGGGCGCTATTTCTAGCATATGAACAAGGCAAAACAGATTTTACGAGCGCAATGAACACGGTAGTAAATGTTCTCAATGACGGACTGGGTATTGTCTCAAGGGTATTGAATTTTATTATTGAACCACTTTCAGTTCTAAATGAATTTTCTAATTTGGTGGAATCAGTGTTATTAGAACCTATTCAAAGCTTTGCTTCCGAATTGTCAGGAGTTTTTGATTTCTTCGAAGATTTCTCATTTTTGGAAACGATCATGGACTATCAAATTTCAATCAAGTATCCATCGATTAGCTGGGGATATGATATAACAATTTGTTTTTGGGGTTGTTGGACAATATGGATACCTTGGCCTTCGTTCTCATGGGCATGGTTCACTACATCTGTTAGAGAAATAGGAAATTGGATCCAGAATATTATAAACGATATCTTAAGCATTCCTATCATTGGTTTTATTGCGGTAAGTTTTGTTCAGCTCTATTCTCTTCACACGTATTTGAAAATTATTTCTGTTGGCGTCCTCTAATAAGCTAATGTGTTTTCTTTTTGTAGTCGGTATTTGAAGACATAGCCAAAGACGCCATAAATGCAATTTTCAAGTTTTTTAATTTATCACCCCCTGATATTTCCTTCGATTTAAATTTTGTCGAAGATGCAGAAAGTACCATAGAAAATGCTATAAGTCAAGTTACAGACTTGCATGAAACTTTGTCTGATTTGCTAGATATTGCAGCACTTAGTCAGTTTACTGACTTGATTTCAGACAAGATCACAGACCATCAAGATCAGATTTCTGTGAGTAGTGTTACATCTATGAATAGTTGTGATGATGTATCATGTGTCACAAATACGGTCAACGACATACTCCAGAGTACGGACACAGCTATCATAAATTTTGATGATGAACTAGAAGATCTTGAGGCAGAATTGGAGGATATACAGAGCTTGTTGAGTTTTGATCTAAATAAATTCAGCTCTGATGTTTCTGATATGCTAGATAGTTATCAAGTTTGTGATGCAAAAACAGAGATCGATCTTGATATTCCGCAGAAAATTCTTGATCTTTTTGGTGACTTGGATTCTCCTCTACCTACATACCCAATGACTCTAAATAAATGCGACAACGCTACTTTTGATGGCATGGATAATTTCACAACAGCAATGGAGGAAACATTTGGAGATTACGTGAACCTGAAACATCAAAAGTTGTTAAGGAGAGGCCTATTAAGCTCAGCAGGAAACGATGTTGGAATCAAAGTACCTGTTCAATTACTTGGCATGAAAGAAAAAATCATGAAAATATTTTTCAACCAGCTAGAACCAAATACTGCCGCAGTACTCGAAAAGTATTCCAATGATGCCCGAGAGAATGGTGTATGCTTTTTTGAAGACAAAATTTGTTTAAAGAATCTAGACAGTGAATATTTCGGGCTACTTTTCTTGTTCGATGGGAATAGTGGACAATTGAATAGAATTAGCTTCCTCTCGCCTAATCTTTGGTCAATTGTTCTTCAGCCATGGACAAATACAGATTATTCTGATCAATACAAAACAGCCTATAAGACTATATTTGACATAGCAGCGAGCCGATCCGATATGAGAACAAAAATGGAAAAAATGGATGAGAATCGCTCTGAGAAAATCAAGAAAGCTCAAGAGCAGAAAGAATTGATGGAGTACATGGAAGAAACTTTTGATGGGTTTGTAAAACTACAAGAATCCGGATATGAAAATGACAATTGTGATGGCGTTGATGGGTCTGATTTGATAAAGAAGTATGAAGCAAATTTGTCGAAAAAAGACCAAATTGATACATTCATCACCAATAAACGAAACTCGTATGGAAAGAAAGATCAACAGAATGAAGGTGAAATTAAGGGACGATTCATGAAACTTAAGAGCACCAAATCATTGAAAAAAGAAAATGAGATTCTTAGAAATGATTTAGATGATTTTAAAAACGATATTTTAACAAAGTGCGCTCCTTCGACTCCTGAGAACAATCCTCTGAATTTCTTATTTCCGCTAGAAGGTGCAGTTGATTTTGGAGCTGCGCTCGATGTATTCAATAAGTTGAAGGAAATATTAAGTGATCTCCAGAGCGGTATAACAAATATGCTCAATACTGATTTCACGCAAGAGCATATCGACTATTTGAATGAAATCGAATTCCATAACATAGGGGAGAATATCATTGGATCTATTTTGAAGGCAACATACTCCACGAAATTCACCGTCGGATTTTTAGGAACAACAAGTTGGGATCTTTCCTTGACTATACCTTCCTTAGCTGGTCCGTTTCCTTTCAATTTTGGGGGTCTTGACGGTTGTTCAGCTATCGAAAAGTTTGAAAATATCGTGGCAGATTATGGAGGTTCTATTATGTCATTGCTCACGTACTTTTATGGAAAAACCAAAGTACAGCAACCGGACCCACAGGAGTTTAGTTTTTCATTACCTCCTACTTCGGACAGCAAATATGAAAGGAAAGTCCTAAAAATGTATGATCGTAGTGTCTATGAGGAAGGTTTTGACATTTTAGCAAATTATCCAATCAGGTATACTGAAAAGGTAGAAATTGCATTTGGATTTGGGCAATTTTCTTCTACACTTTATTCTCGAGATGGAACCTCACCTTATGGTGATACTTCAAATTGGGGAGGTTTGAATGCAGCTTGGTGCCAATCACTTGCATCTGGAAATTATGTCAAAGATGTTTGTATGGACTCATTTGCATTTAAGTTCTATGAAAACTGCGAAGCAATAGAAAGTTAAGATTGAGATCTATTGTAGAGAAGCATCGGGTGGAAATGATTACTTGAAAAGTCATCTACTAGTATGATGCAGATTTCATTAACATATACTACACAGATTCTAGACAGAAAGTTTATTATCCTTGAAAAGACAGATATTTCTTGCTGAATATCAATCGATCTGTGTGGCTTTTATATATATATATATAAAGTATTTAAGTTAGGCGAAGCGAATCGAACTCAATTGTCAATCACTCATTCATTAACTCATCAACACATTCGATAGTCATAAAGCGTATAACATAAAATTATAAATTAGATTTTCTCTCTAACTAGTTTTCTTCAGTCCGTTATATTTAACTGATACGTTAACGTTTTTCCGCCAGATTAAGATACTCCCCTCGATGAGAACGGATTGATCCTTCTCTTCGCAAATATTTAGGACTTGAAGTATCTTCACCTGACACCACACGACATATTTGAAAATTTCTGGGAATAATTCTCCCGGTTTAATTCGTCAAATTGTGGCGGGACTTTGAAAATTTATCACACGCATTTTACGTGTGATTTACAAACCTTCCATTTTTCACATAATTCAATCAGCGTACGATTTTCAAACGTGAACCCATCGTTCACCAAGATCGTTCGCATCTGTTTCATCTTATAAGGTTAGTGAATTGTGTATCCTTCTCAATTCGATCTATATCGAATCAGATACCTCTGGTAATGTGTGCCATATTGTTTCGGGGCAGGTAATCTAGGATCAAGAACTAAAATAGGTATAATTAACATTGAATCAAATGTTTGTTGTGCCTGATTTACCTCCTGATCCAATATTTTATCTTCCTTCGATAATTATATGGCTCTCTTGACTTGAACTTATACCTGTTTTCTCTGCCATGATATCATTTTGACTATACCCTCTTATCATCGTAATCATATATGTCATATAACATCATCCTGATTTTCTCTTTCCGATGCTGGACAACCGATTTTGTCATTATATCGCTTGGGTTCTCTATGCTTGGCACGTAATTTGTGACCCATTCGTTTCTCGAGACTCCCTCTCGACAATAATTATAAGCTACCGCGGCTGATTTCTTTTTAAGTGTTGAATCCGGTACTGATGTGTTCCACAATACACTTTGATTGTCTCCATATAATAAAGCAGGATTGTTTACTGGTATGCCCATCATTCTCAGCTTGTACCGCAATCCTCTTATATAATCGCAACACTGTCTCATTGCCACAAACTCACTGCCGAACGTGCTTATCTCACACGAACCTTGCTTTTTCGAGTGCCAATAAATTGGTGCTTTATTCAGGTACACTATGAATCCAGTTCGCGACCGCCTAGTAATCTTACAGCATGCATGAGATGCATCAACATATGCTCTAATGATGAACTCCTTTGCTTTCGATTTCGGTGCATTTATTGGTGGTAAGTCTTTATCATTGCCATAATAAGAAGTCCAGTCACCATTTTTCTCAAACTCTGCATCATTAATTTCAGGGTAACTCGGATCCAGCATTAGTCTCGCATTTACATGAGTTTTTAAATATGCAAAAATATGCAAGACTTGATTTAGGTGGCCTTCTCTGGGCATTGCCACGAAGGACGACAACATCGACACTTCGGTAATGATATCTATCCTCCCCATTTCTACAATCCAACGTAGTATGCCTATTAAGGACTGATAGTATGCCGAATTTGATTCATCTAGTTCTGGGCTCATATCGATTTCTGGGGTATAGTTCATCGTAATAGGAATTGTGGTTGATTTGAGTAGTGCTAAGTTCCTTTGACTCAAATATGTTTCGACGTTTCTGATAGCTTCCTTAATATACTGATTCATACTAAAATAGAATGATTTTATTCCATTATCTAAAACAGTAGTACCTATCTTCGCTCCTAGGTATATTGTAGGTGGGCCTATTGAAGATGGTTTCATTGGGAAATATTTGTCTATTTCAGCTATTTGACTTTTTGCATTCTCCCCTATCACCAGACAGTCATCAACATATAGGAGCACATACTCGTAGTACTCCTTCCCATCATTTCTGATACCATCTCTCATCCATAAATCTGGATCTGCGAGACATGGCTGATAGTTTAGTAATTCCATGCATGCTCTCAGATGATTGCGAAAATCTCTCCCTGCACATTTTGTGCCATACAAAGCTCTAACAATCAATGCTTTACTGCCTTGCAGTTCAGGACCAAATTCTGGCCCACATATCGTCCAATACTTCTCCGACGATGGGGCTGTTAGATATGCATTTTGTATGTCACCTGCTATAACATCTAATTCATTTAAAGCTGCATATACAAAAGCAATTCGAACAGTTTCTCTTGATACCACTCCAGCGTAGGTGTTCTCTAGGTCTGGAGTTCTTGAGCCATTTGCCACGAATCTTGCTTTTCTGGTGAAATCCATTTTCACATCGAAGATCATGTAACACTCTAAATAGACTCTTCCTGGTTCCAATTTTCTTTCATCATCTAGAACATCAAAGGCAACTCTTACATTTTTCATTTCCTTATTTATTGCGTCCTTCCAGAAGGTGGTGTTAGTTGATCTATCAATTTCAAGTGCTTCAGCTACTGACTTTGGGATTTTTATACCATATTTCTGTGATTTCTTTTTAGTCCTTGATTTGACCTTTGAAATTATTTGTTGCCTTTTCTTTATCACATATGGTGCCCACCATGAAATCGCTGGCTCATCTAGAAGATCTTTTAAGACACAATATTCTGCTAACTCGATCGGATTATCTGCTTTCAAATCTTTGAGTTTGACCCAAGAAGATGTGCCATCCGCCCATTCAACTTCGAAGTACCATCCTTTAGTG
>Ga0209092_10003462_pt1 | contig 13674 bp, 15 predicted proteins | sample FraStrMetagenome_FD_187446 | JGI IMG/M metagenome (GOLD analysis project Ga0209092, IMG submission 187446) | Marine eukaryotic phytoplankton communities from Arctic Ocean - Fram Strait ARC3M Metagenome (SPAdes) (version 2) | ecosystem: Environmental > Aquatic > Marine > Oceanic | place: Fram...
ACTCGCTATAGTTTTATGACCAAGAGATCTTGGATCTAGACTATAGCACTACACACATGTAAATATGAACATGCGTCATATATAACTTCTGCCGTACATCCCAACGTACACGCCAAGTAAATCTGTAAGTAAATCTGTATGTCGCAACAGTCGGTGCCGCTATTGAACAGAATGGAAAATGAATATCAAGTGATCTATTACTTAAAAGATTCACTTTGCCCTAATGTGTATAAACTGATCTGATAATTATCCTCTTTATGCCCATGAACAATGTAGAGTATATGGTTCAAGATTCATGGATCAGGTAGGAACGTAGGAACTACATATATTTGTTTTCACGTGTGCAAAAGTTTCCAATGAACCAATGCTGCTGGGTAAAAAATGCTACGGTCACTTGTTCTCTTGAAAATATCTTTACACAATATTGCGTCATTCACTTCGTAATTTCATATTGAGGATGATAGATGCTTGAATATTACGTATTATGTGTACATTGTACTAAAAGCAGAAGATTATTGCCAATTTTATTTATTCACTTGTTCATGAGAAAAGCGAAGGGTATCTTGATTTTATATATGCAACAATGACTTATGTTACACACACGTTTGAGTATTGGAAACGTAATACTTGGAGAAGACACTTTATATGCAAAATTTAGGGTGAATCTTCAAAGATACGTTCATTCATTTCTCCGTAATCTGTGCTACTCTAGGTAGACGTATACGAAAACAAGATCAACACCAACCAACCTACTTTCCAGAAGATCCAGATTTACGATCATTTTTACCCTTTCGGAGAGCATCATCTTTTTAGCTTGCGATGAAGTTGTTGACCTAGAGGTAAATTTGAAAATAGGACGGCGACAATTAGTGTAGTAATGCTTAACAAGAGCATATGATACCTATACTGTGTGTGTGTGACTGTATTTTTATTATTATTTTACGGGTTATGAGGTGATCTGTGTACCGGTATATCATTTTTGCCGCCGCTACGACAAACAATCTTTGTCCTCGTGCTATCTCTCTCTTTAGAGAAAGATAGATGTTTGACATAGGATTTTATTGGCACCATTCCAACTATTTTATTCTTGTAAACTTTTGTTTTGCGAGGTATCGATTTAGCCGAATGACTAACACAAGCACCGAACTTCGTTGACGTAGAGATCCATATGAATGTAGAGAGATAAAAATAAACGTGAACCATAACAACTAAGATACATGAAGCATCCCCTGAAAGAAGGTTTGCTCGGGAGAAAAGGGTTTCCTGCTTCTGTGTGGGGTTGAAAAAAATGACACGTTGGATGATCGTAGGTCTTTCTTTTCATTTTCATGTGTACGTAATTTACACTCGTAGAGTCTACACACTCTTTCTCCAACATTCTGAGTCAAAATTACCACGAAACGGGAAAAATGGAATGAAGCCAATAGTCAAGAGTGGAATTATGAAAACATGAACGACAACGACAACACGTTAACTTTATAACACATATATGTATATGTGTATATCATGAGACAGTCTTTCCTAACGACGCTCATATCCATTATCGCATTGCATCCCTCATCAAATACCTCTGCTTTACAGATAAATAAAAAAATGCCAAAATCCAACGATAATGTACCCGATGTAACATCACCAGTGATACCTGAAGAATATGTAACTTTGGATTCTTACAATGGTGTGCTGGTGGATTTAAGAAAAGTGCCAATAGGACGATTGTTGGCTGAAGCGGTTGAGTCGGAAGAGAAACAGAGCCTGGCACGGATGTTCATGAAAGGATTTCAGGTTATGCTTGATGGGTGGGAGGATGAAGGAAAGAGAGGTATTTGGTTGACCCTGTCGAAGGAACAATCTTTGTTAGTCCCACTTCTGGCAGATCTTGAATTTGACTTTCAATTTTGTGAAAAAGGAAAGGTTGTGATGACAAGGTGGTAAGTTGAGTTGATTGTCGGGCTGACTGGATTCAGTAAACTTTGTCGTTGACGATATTGGTTTCATTTTTTTTTGTGACATTAGGCTCCCGTCCACTGAGTCTCGTTTACCGCTTGGCCCTTCGCATCAAGTTGGTATCGGTGCTCTAGTCTTGCATCCCATAACGAAAAAGATGCTCGTAGTTCAGGTGTGTTAAGATCTTATCGATGCAAATTTTGAGTTTATTTTGAATAATTTTCAATTGTAATGAAGTTAATCTTCTTTATTTTTATGACAGGAGAAAAGTGGGCCAGCTGCGAAAAGAAAATTGTGGAAGATGCCAACTGGGCTTACTGACCCAGGGGAAGATATTGCAGAGGCAGCTGTGAGGGAAATGAAGGAAGAAACAGGGCTAGATTGCGATTTCGATCACGTCATATGCTTTCGACAAGCTCATGGTGGATTATTTAATAAAAGTGACATGTTCTTCGTTTGCATGATGCGCCTTCTCCCTAAGTATCACAAACAGTTAGAACTTGGGAATGAAATTGAGTTTACTCCGCAAGAAAGCGAAATTGCTGAAATTAAATGGGTTGAGATTAGTGATTACATTAATCAACAAACTTGGGTTGACTCACCCTTATATAGCACTATGAATAATGCAATGCTCAATGCGTCATTAAATTTTGATAACGATGGTCCAACTCATAAGATTGTCGGAGAAAAGCTTGAAGTTGGTTTCCGACCTGGACACAATACTTTATACACCTCATTAACAAATCCTAGCAAACTTTGAATGAGTGCAATAAAGTGGTTGGAAGAAGAATTTTATGCAATGGAAGGAATGCACTGTATGCACTATGCATACTAGCAATCCAAGTCATTGAAAGTGACAGGTTTCGAAGATTCATCGATCTACTCCTTACTAAAATGTGTTTCTCCTGGTCGAATTAATATCAAAATACAATGCATTGTAAGAGATGGTAATTGCAACAGTTAACGTCCTCTACAGACACTTTTAGAGGTTTCAGGTTTTTATTTACTATCACGACTTGTAATCTAAGATTTTTCAATTTTTCAACGAAAGAACTTGCAGTTTAAGTAGTATGATCGAAGTTCATCCTCACTAATCTCTTTAACTACAACTTGATTAGAGTCTTGGTAAACTAATTATGAATGTTGCACGATATCAAATATGACTACGTCAGAGATGGGTATAAAAATACCAAAACAAATGAGATATCGAAAGCATTGCTTGCGTGCCATTTTCCGAAGTATTGCAATGATTTTTTTGGTAATCGTGGCAGTATTGTACACCTCGTACTTCAGTCATTCGAAAAATGGTAGATATTTTTCTAATAATCACACATCTCGAAGTCTTTCGGTGATAGTTGATAGAAAAGGAGAAGAATGCGACAATGTCAGAAAATTAGGTTCTACCTGGATGTTAATTCCCTGTATTGGTGGAGTGGTGTATATGTTTCTAGCCATTGCCATCGTATGCGATGAATTCTTTGTACCAGCGTTAGAGGTTTTGGCTGGTGAAGAGGTATTGAATCTTTCAATGGACGTTGCAGGGGCTACATTAATGGCAGCAGGAGGATCGGCGCCAGAATTATTCACTTCACTAATAGGGACATTCAGTGAGTCAGATGTAGGATTTGGAACAATAGTTGGATCTGCAGCTTTCAATGTTCTTTTCGTAATTGGAATGTGTGCAATCTTTTCACTAGAAGAGCTAACATTGTCATGGTGGCCTTTAGCACGTGACTGCTTTTGCTATTCTATTTCTCTATGCACTTTGGCCTTATTTTGTGGTTACGTCAGTCCAGGGAGGATTGAAATTTGGGAGTCTGCAATTTTATTCTTACTTTATGTATCATATGTGATAGTCATGAAATACAACAAATTTATTTATTCTTGGGTAAAGATGCTCATGATGTCGACGAAAGTTGGTACGGAGCAAGTTGAGAATACCATTGATTCAGCGCGAACACATACTTTTCGGGTAGGTTTGATGAGATTGCTCATTGGAAAGGGATCCATTTTGGATAGAGCAGGCATTGGACTTATCACCAAAATGCCGGGTGACGTGAAGACCGTGTTCAAGACTGTTGATGAAAGTGGAGATGGTTTTATTGACAGAGTTGAATTAGGCCATATGATCACAAATTTGCAGTTCAGCGTTAAAGAGTCAGAACTTGAAGATGCAATTACTGAGCTTGATGAAAACGGTGACGGTCGGGTAAGAAACTTTATTAAGGTACTAGCAATAAATTGTTGTCTCATAAGATGTTAATTATTGTTCGATTTAAATGTTATGTAAGGTCGACTTACATGAATTTTCCAAATGGCATCAAAGATCTTTGGAAAAGTTGAAGGCAAAACTAAAACAAACGTTTGACTTATATGATGTGGACGCGTCGGGTTCAATCGACAAACATGAAATGAAAGAGTTTTTGAAAGCAATGGGATCAAATGTTGATGAAAATGCAGTGGAAAAACTTTTGCACGAAATTCATTCAAAAGACAACGAATCATCTCATATTACATTTGATGAGCTTCAAGATTGGTTTATAAAGTCTTCTTATATAAGAGACACTAAGATTGAAGGTTCCTGTGGAGAAGACGACGAAGGAAACATTGTTGATAACCTGTATCCCCCATCAAGTGGAAGTACTTTCGATTACGTCAAATGGTTGATACTCTTTCCAATACTCTTTATTTTGTGTTTCACTATACCCGATGTTAGGCAGTCTGGGAAGTCAAAATACTGCCTCCACGCCTTCTTCCTTTCTATCATATGGATAGGTGCTTTTACCTACCTCATGGTATTTGGCGCCGAGATAATCGGAAATACGCTAGGAATACCAATGATATTAATGGGACTCACATTTCTGGCAGCTGGTACAAGTGTCCCGGACTTGCTTAGCAGTGTTATTGTTGCTAGAATGGGCGAAGGTGATATGGCAGTGTCAAGTTCGCTCGGAAGCAATATTTTTGACATCACTGTAGGGTTGCCTATCCCTTGGTTAATATTTTGTTTTTGGCCAAACAAATCATCGTACATATCAATAAGTGCCGATGGCGTTGAAACCTCTATTTTCATTCTCCTTGGGATGCTTATTTGTATCATCAACGTAATACACTGGTATGGGTGGAAAATGACTAGATCTCTGGGGATGACTATGTTTGTTCTCTATTTTCTTTATCTTATCCAGGCAATTTTACGCGAATTACCATTTAGCGAGTGTAATTGACTGCGAATTAATGAAATGTAGAAAACAAGATCACCATCTTGGTAAACTAAACATTTCAGCATTTCAGTGACCTTCAGTTTTTATTTTAGCGGAAGTTACTTTTTGACAAGATCTCTGGGAATGTTGATGTTTGTTCTCTACTTTCACTATGTTGGTCAGGCAATTTTACGACAATAAACTTTACGAAGGTCATCATCGTGGTGAAGTTTATGTTTCCAGTGAAGGGTCAGATTTTAGTCTAGCGGAAGTTACTTCTTCTCGAATATTTGGAAAAAATCAGTTTTTCTGAGACTTTCTCGACAGTCAACAACAGGCATTTCGCATCCAGTTTATTTACATTCTTCCTACCATTACTGTAAGTAATGAACTGCCTTCTTTCGTATACTTTGTTTGGACGGGCATTAAGAAAAAACGAGTAGCCCTTCGTTTTTAGAAGTTGTCGACGGAGTAAGCCATGTAGCAACTGGACTTGAGGTCAAATATATCCATGGGGATACATTCATAGGTACTTGTTAGTTGTCTCGTTTTAAGTTAGGCAAATGCGACAGACGGAGGGAAAGCAGGTTGAATTTCTAACGTAGCCTTGAAACTTACAGGTTCAAAAATTGGTTGTCAAATGAACCAAAGTTCAAGTATTTATATGCTAAAAAGATTAATGATTTCTTAATGGCATTCATAATCAGTGATGCGCTTCGGAGCATCTGCGATATGTTCACATGATGTACTTACGAGCTTTCTTGATATTATGCACTTTCTTACCTATGCCATCTAGTGGAATATAGACCATATCGCTTGTCATCATCATGAGATAAAGCAATCATGAAGGAAAGGACGCACATTTAATGAACGCCAACTTGAGTATCCGATACCATGCGAAGAAAAATCATAACCACATCAAGGCTCTACCGTTATATGGAGGTCTTTTCTAACGATGTTACATCATATAATTCAAAATAGAATTTAATAGAGCCTTGCTCCATTGTTCTACTACATGCACAAGAAATCATTCGGTCAAATTATCCGAATTTTCAAAAAGAAAGCAACAGAATCCACGATCGCCTCTACACGCGCCGCGCCTTTCTTCTTTTCGACACGACGCTCTTAATACACGCTCTACATCTAATCCCTGAAATATAACATAATAAAACATAATCATGAATATCAGCCCCACTACTACGAATCAAGTACCATTTGGACCTACAATAACGATGACTAGCAAAGTCCATGCTACGGGTGAGTACAATGATACTTTACAACGGCACGACTATACAACTGAGATTGCAACGGTAGCAGTTCCAACAAAAGTAAATGTCGACAGAGACCTAGTATCAAAATCATGCCCCTCGAAAAGACAACGTGAAAATGATGACAGCGATTGCAATATTTCGAATGCTCATGGAGGTTCCGATAATCAGCGGGATGAGCCGCAAAGTGCGGATGTAGTTGACGATACAAACTTTCCGGCTCATTACGAGGATCACAACGGCATAAGAAATGAAGATGTGAGTGTATGTGTGTGTGTGTGTGTCATGTAGCTATTTACTTGAAGGAAAGATGTTTGTTTTGTTATTTTTTATAGAGGTGCGAACGATCACGATACTTTCTTTTTCTTACCATGACTTGTTGTCATGTGCCAACAGTCCAACACTGAAGGTGATACTGATCCAGATTGGGATACTATTGTATTGCACGACCCTGCGCGCACGGATGTGCCCTTATTTCTCAACTCACGAGATCGACGGGATGCAGTTGATGTTACATTTGGGCAAGCTCTCGATGATCTGCACGCGACTTTGACAGGCTTTGTAAAAAATGTTTTAGATGCTTCAGCAGAAATTCATGAAAGCGTAAGCATCAAACTAAATAAGATGGAGGAAGATTTGAAAACAAGCTTCAATTCGAACGAGAAAGCACGGGATTCAATGGAAACTAAGTTACAGAAAAGTGCCAGAGCGGCACAAGATCTATTCGATACATTACTTCAAAAGTTAACTCAAACCCAAGGAGCTCCTCATTCTGACAAAGAGGAAGATGAATTAGAAAATAAAAAGGTTGAAGCTAATAATGCACAAACTCTTAGTGGTGATAGCAAGGCCATACTAGAAGAAATGAAAGAAAATGGCGAATTGGTGAGTTTCTTAAAGAAAAAGTTAATTCTGTATGATGTACACTATTGATATCATTCAAATACATCCTTCCTCCAGCCCGACCCCAATTGGGAGGCAATCATCTTACATGAACCTGCACGAAGCGATGTCCCCATATTTATCAATGCGCGTGATCGACGTGATGCAGCAGATGTTAGATTTGGGCAGGCACTCGACGAACTGCATGAGTCATTGAATGCGTGCGTTAAGGGAATATTGAGCACGTCGGTTGAAGTTTACGAAACTACGAGCGAAAAGCTAAACCAATTTGAGGATGAGCTCAAACTGAGCTTCGAAATGAACGAGAAATCCCGTGCTTCGATGGAGGCTAAACTTGAGGAAAGTGCTAACGCTGCACAGGGACTTTTCGCGAATTTGATGATGAATGTGTCCCAAGGATTTGTCCGAAGGAAATAAGGTCATGATGAATCTCTCTATAATCATTGCAATAGATCCAATGCATTTATTTCGTCGCGGAACGGCTTTACTGTATTTTCCAAATACCATTCGAGATGCTCACTTCGGAAGCAATCATAGGACCAATTTTCAGCAGATAGCCAAGCTCGATCAGTATTCCATACATAAACTTGTGCATCTATAAGATCACTCTCCACTTGTACGCAGACATCACACCGTTTGTATTCAATATCTTCAAAAAGGTCGAACACTTCTAATTCATTCAAAGTTAGGCTTTCCACAACGAGGCCTTCAACGGAACAGTCAACATCATTACGCTCAACAATCGCCGGGAACACATGATTTTTTACCTTAAACCTTTCATATCCTTTCAAAATAGCTGGTGCCCTTATACAGCTGGAAAGGCAACGAAACATATGCACATAACGAAATTATGAGAGATACAATCAGAGTATGGACACACTTTCACCAGAGAAGGGCAGACACTAGACGTACGGTTTTCTACCTATCAAACCTAAAACTACTTCCTCCGCCATGAGAGAGCCATAAACGAAAATAGGTTTCACAGTCTTCACCTCTGCTAACATGACGTTTCCGACTTCGACAGGGAAATCTAGTAGAGTTGTTTTATTCTCTATGTTCTATATCGAATTGTATACTGTGTTGTAATGGTGTATTCATGCATGTAGTTAGAATTCCCGATATGATATATATGCAAAAATGACTAGATCTACTATTACCGGTACATGTCCCAAGTTACCAAAATATGCGCGTAGTTGTGGTGTACTCGTAGACTCTACCGGTATCTTGACACGCAAATGACTCTTGTGTCTCTTGTGTAAAACACACCTCTTCGGAACCATAGTCTGAAAATCTGTGTGTAAAACAAATCCATTTCGTTTCGGTACCTTCAAATTCATAACTGGAACTCATTATATATCACATTGTAGTGATTCTCATTATGGATGAATTATTATTAATATATTGTTTCAAATGAACATTTATACTGAGGAAGTCCAATCATCAAACAATAATCTCAATCACTAATTATTCGTGTCATTCATCCAACACTTCATACAGACTCTCTGATCTGCTGTGCTGTGCTGTGCTGTGCTGTGCTGTGCTGTGCTCTGGAGAGTTGAGAGAGAAAGAGATGAGAAATCTATGGAAGCTTTATGCATATCTAGCCATTTATAGGGCATTGAATGCATGGATCGTGCGAACGCAATTTGATCCTGACGAAAGTTGGCAAACGCTTGAACCAGCATATTGTGCCGTCTTCTCTCGTAGTGATATTTTACCTTTATCATCGTTAGCTCGGCAAAGTGACAAAAAAGGAATGGGTAGAGGTTATTATGACCAGGACTGTGCTCTTACATGGGAATGGACGAGGAGTGATTTGGATGTGACTGATGGAGATGAACAGCGGACTGAATTTAGTTGGTATTTGAGACACCCTATCATTCGGTCGGCCCTGTTAGGGCCTATTCGATCGTATATGGCCGTTCTACCGACAATAGTCTTTTACCGATGTATTCGGTTCGTTTATAAGACGACAAATTGGCTCAATAGTGCAGTAATGACTGTTTTGGTGAGGAAAGGACCAGCGATAGTACACGCCGTGTTGTTCGCCGCCTCAACCGACCTCGCTGTGTATTTCATCGCTTACAAAGCTTTTTGTGACAGGAAGGGTTCAGACGACTCTAAAGCATTTTATTCACTTCTTGCCTCGATTAGTTCATGGTTTAATGGATATGCCCTTGTTCGGACTTACGCAAACTCCATAGAATGTTCTCTTTGCGTCGTGGCTACTGCAATGTTATGTTCTGAGCTATTCCGACCAACGCTAGAATCGAAAGAAAGAGAAAATTTCATCATGAAGAAGGAATGGAAGAAAAATATAGGTGTGAGTGGGGACGATACCAGAATCGCTTCATTTGCTGCATTTTTTATTGGTGGGATCTGTGTTGCTATTCGATTTAGCACGGTGGCATTCTGGATTCCATTGGGATTATTCACTTGTCAATGCAAAGCATTTGATGAAAAAAAATCTCGTCTTGTTACCTTTTTGTGGTTCAAGTATATCATATTATATTGCTCGTCTGCCTTATTTGGGCTAATTGTATCATGCTGTATAGATAATATCTTTTATCTTGGTAATGGTTACAATGGTATCGTTATACCGTTTCTTGCAAATTATTACTTTAATGTTATTGAAGGTATGAATTTAATTATTCAGGTCAAAGTTTTCATACTTGATGTGATCTCATAATCATCTTTTGTCTCATTCAGACAAATCAAAATTGTACGGTACACATAGCCCGGGTTGGTACTTCGTAGCTGGGCTTCCCGCCCTAACCGGCATACTTTTCCCATTCGCTCTTATAACAATATTTGTAGCGATAAAGGCTCTTGTCAAGAAAGAAAGGAAGGATCTTTCTTGGAATGCAGTAGAAATGCTAGGTTCAATTACTTTCTTTTACGTCGTGATGCACTCATTTGCTGCTCACAAAGAGTTCCGCTTCATTTTGCCCATCTTACCCCTAGTTTGTGTCACATCAGGTAACTACATTGTGCAAGTCCTTCCATTAGCAAAGAATCGCTTTCGTTTGGTTATTGCCATTTTCTTTTTATCAAACGTACCACATCTTTTATTTCTCGCGACAGTACACCAACGAGCTCCGGTTGAAGTGACAGAGGCTATCGCGAAACTGGTGCAACACAATGACTTCGTAAAGCAGGAGAAATCCTTATCTATTCACTTTTTGATGAGTTGCCACTCGACTCCAGTATTTAGTCATATGTACGTTGAGGAAAGGCAGCTTATTATCAAAATTCTTGACTGCTCGCCAGATTGTCGCGTTAGCCATTCATGCGAAAGTAATTTGTTTGACGATGACCCCCTCAGTTTTCTTAAGAAACTTTATTTCTCAGATCAAGCTGATCGAAATGATATGTATACCTGCATTGAACCTTCTCAATCTGGTGACACGTTACCAGATGTTGTGGCGATTTTTGATGATCATACTGATAAAGTATACAGACTCCTTTCGCAAATGGGTCTTGAAAAGGTTGGTGAACTAAGTCACTCTCTCGTGGGATTTCAAGTCGGTAAAAACATACTTCCAGCTCCAATATATAGTAAAATGTTACTCTACAAGCAAGAACGGTTTGATTCATCAGCATTTAGGTGCAAGAATCATTATAGCGAGGCCTAGTGCATATTTTAACATTTACTGGTATGATTCATCATTGCAAATTTCGAAGTTCTAATTCATTTTTGTCATCGGGAATATCAACGAGAATACTGTCGATGCAAAAATGACAAAAGTGATTTTTTTCCAAAAATGAATGTCTGTGTCGACCTTCGATCCTTGGTTTTCTAACTCGTACCAATTTCTCGTCTCTTGACCGTAAGCATAAGCAAATATTCGGACAGTATTTCCAGATACTATGATCGCCACGAATTTCACAAAATAAAGAAGTACAGGTATGCATAACTGGCGCCTGTCAAAAAAACGTGAATCATGAAACTTTATATTCAATTTAACGGACAACTCTTTTACTCACCTAACAACGTCTTTTTGGCGCCATTTTCGGCAAGCTATTGCTGATATTCCAACGAGACAAGAAGAAATGAGCAAATAGTACACGCGAAAGAATACACGTGCGTAGTCTTCGAGAAAGTATGAAAGTGTTTTGTCAGAAGGAGAAAAAATAGTTACTAAGAAGAGGGCCAGTGCGAAACCCGATAGAGTCCCCTGAACTGAAGGTAAGGTACGAATAATCATTTGCTCTAAGACCAAATCTCTTGGTTCCTCGTGAACTGGTTGAACAGTTGTTTGATTATTATCTGCGGAGCCACCTGGATCTTTCGGGACAAGCCTTGTGAAGAAACGGCCAGAGGTGTCTTGTATATACACCGTATCGAAATTTATCATACCCAACAAAAGAGTAGAAGTTAACAAATAAGTATCCAGTTGAAAAAAATTTGATATGCGAATGCGCAAAAGTTAGTTGACAAAAACATGACTTTTTGAATTCTGATATCTGAAAATTGCAAAAAGAGAAAGACGCCATTATACTGCATGATGTTGAGCCCTCTACTTGTATGTAAAATTGTAAGCGACTACTTTCCGTAATTCGACACTTGGATTCGCTGAGACTATGTGTCGTCGAACCGTTCAAAATACCGAAGAACTATCATCGGGCACAAATTCCCTCACTATTTCAGAAAGGTCTTGAAGTTGATCACGTATTGAATCTAAACACTTGCAAAGATATAATGCATCATCCTTAGTCTCGTCAAGAGAAATCATTTTCATACGGGAAATTTGAGAACAAGAACTGTGCATATTTCTATTGTTTGAAGCAATTTCGCATTCAATTCATCAGGATAACAACGAGTGTTTGCATCAATAACCATAAAACTATATAGACCTTACCGAATTGCCATCAAAACTTTGCTCCTTTCTTTTTCTTCGCGGACTTGTCGATTCATTTGTTCTCTTAATTCATGCTTTCCACATTTTGCCTCCGTTCTAACGACATCCAACTTCTCTTGTAACTCTTGCGCTTCCTGAAGCGGAATAGCCCTATTTGCATTGTAATGTTCTATCAAATCAGGAATCTCAGATTGAATCTTACTTGTCTCCTTCAATACGGAATTTAAATCATTTCGAAGCTCTTGATTTGACGTTATAAGAACCTTCGCTCTTCGGAAAAGCTGCTCAATATCATCGTGGAGAGAAGCTACAAAGTTACTATATTGTGAAAGTTTATCTACTTTTTGAAGAACTTCTTCTTTCTCATACTTGCATTTACGAAGCTTAACAATTAAGATCTCCAACTCTTCCCTTTTGTCGTTTTGGGCTCGTTGCTCAGATTTTATGGCAACACATGATCTTTTAAATTTTTCGTCATTGTCGAAGATAAAATTTTCAAAATGTTGTACTTGTTCAGCCATATCTTTTTGCTTCGTTTCAAACTCGATTTTCCTTGCCTCAAAAGCACTCATACGTTCGGAAATAGATGCTTTCGCCACTTCAAAGTCGTCAACAACTTTGTGAAGCTCATATTTTGCTTTCAAAAGCCGCAGCCGTTGGTCTATCCCATGATTTCCAGCTAGCATTTCCAAACAATCGAATTCATTGACCAATTTACTAGGAGCTCTTGAGAGAGCCTCCTTAACATGTTTGCTATAATTTGCTCTATGCATCCTTCCATTCGAACTTCTGACGTATAATGTCGATCAACGTAATAAATGACACTTGGAAAATCTACAGCTAAGTGGTCATGATTCAAGAATTTTCACTAGCACGACTGAAATCAATAGCTTGATATGATAGCTTGAGTTTGCTAGGAACGACCAAGAAAAGTTTCGAACGAATGAAGCGAACCATGACATTCAAGTTTACTAAATTTCTATAGTGGCCATAACATTTCCTTGAATATTGCTTACAGTATGGAAGTTCTTCTCTTCCGGTCGATTCCGTCACGAATAATTCAATGGTCATTCTCTTCCCAAATAAACCTTCAACGTCTCTTTTACATCAACTTTCTACAAGTATGTCGCCCACATTGAAAATAATAGGTTATCCGTGGTTACACCAATCCAGTTATCTGATGCAACGATCACACGGAAGAAGAGATATTCGAATGAAACTCAGATGAAATTCTACTCTTGTAAATAGATTATCAGAAGCACTACTGTAGTATATTTACTTGCACAGATTTTATTTTGCTTTTCAAAACATCTTGAAAACCGGAGTAGATGTCAAAAATGATCTACAACTGTTGGAAAACGTGAGAAAACCAGGTAAAGTGTACGATACAATTACTACGGTAAAGTGTACGATGTTTTCTACACGTCACTGATTCTATACGTCATTTTGATTCTACACGTCATTTTACGATTTGTGATACAGGAACGTAGAGATAAT
>Ga0209092_10003465_pt1 | contig 13667 bp, 14 predicted proteins | sample FraStrMetagenome_FD_187446 | JGI IMG/M metagenome (GOLD analysis project Ga0209092, IMG submission 187446) | Marine eukaryotic phytoplankton communities from Arctic Ocean - Fram Strait ARC3M Metagenome (SPAdes) (version 2) | ecosystem: Environmental > Aquatic > Marine > Oceanic | place: Fram...
TTTTCAATCGTACCGTAGTATAGTAGGGAATAAGTTCATTGTTTTATAAAGAACATGGAGAGAACGCGACATTTAATCATTTAATCGTGGTGACAAAATGCTGCATTGTGATAAAGGTCTGCGGTTAACAAGGTAGATTACTTATTAATTGCAAAGCACTGAACAGAATCACCATCCAATCATGACCTTATACTACATTGCTATCGTATCGCTGCTCAATTTAGAGGATAAACAATGAATACAAATTTTGTTTCTGAAGTGGATGCCACAAAGATGATTTGTTACGGCCATAAATTCTTCGTGAAATATAATTTTTGTAACGAACCAGACAAATCTGCCCAAATGAAATATATAATATGAGAATTCCTCATTTTTACCTAATACATTTATCGAAATAACAAAATCTTTGTCAAAAACTTGAGAAATTGAATAACTTTGTATTCGATATTTTTACTTTTCATACTTCGATACAAATTAAGATTCACTTTGATTTTGAACTTCAATTAAAATTAGGGGAAGAATTTGAGAATTTAGTTTTGCAAAAGCAAATGCTAAATGAAGCTTTTTCCATATCTTGGAGAAAATAACAAAAAAGATACAAACATTGCTTTATTTTTATTTGAAGGAGGATAGCATTTGAATTTTCGTTTGTTATTTTCTCAAAACCAAATTTTTCATCTTAAATTCAATAACCAATAGAAGGACTCATTTTATTTGCAGTACGGTGCGGTACCGATATTAATGCACAATTAGTTCTCGTAGTATTATACTTATTCTGGTCAAAATGGATCAATATCATGTGAGATGGCAGCAGTAGATAACTTCCGAGTGCAAGATATCGTGAAAACAACAAGGATTCCAGTTTTTATCCTTTGTAAATCGTCACATCAGAAAATGCAAATATTCCAGTGAGAAATGGCCAGAGTTATCAAACAAAAAATCGAAGCTAGTGTTGACAAAGAGCGTAAGCAATTTTACGAGTCTTTTTTTAGCAGGGGTATTCCTGTTTTTTTCCAATTTTATGTGATCATGCCCAAGGAAAAGAATGCTCACTCTGTATTTTCACGTTATGGAAATATGAATCAGGACCTCTGGTCCAGGATAGTATTGATACCAGATGTAAAAAATCGATTCAGAAACGGACTGCAGATGAGATAGGAAAAGAAAACCTTGTATCAAAGAAAGCTAAACCTACGACTCCAACCCTGAAACATCAACATAAAAACGTTCTTGTTCATAGTGAGACTCTTGTTAGCATATCTCTTCTGATAAATGATATTGCACAAAAATAACTAAACTTTTTCACTCTTTTATTTCTCAATAGATCTACTTATTTCCATCACCACAGTTGAACGTGTTACTGCCATTGAGGCTATATGTGGAGCTATGAAATCTGAAAATTGGAAATGGCATGAGAATGACAAAGACACAGGACTATTTCAAGCACTGTGCAAACAACTTCACTTGAATCTCATGAGTGATGAGAATTTATCAGATGAAATATGCACCTTGTGTCATGTGCTGAATTTGGTACATACTTCCCTTGTTGCCTCATCACAAAATTTTTTTGAAAATCTTGGATCTTCCTTGTTGACTTCTTTATCACAAGTTATAAATCGACACGATCCTCATTCATCTCCTGAATCATTGTTACAAGATGTTTCATCTATTTTATTAAACTGCTCTCGAGGTCCACCTCCAACAAGAGAAAAGATGGTGAATTTTGATGGACTTCTGTCAAATTTATTAGGTTTACTGAATGGATCATGGAAATTAGATGATGTTCGTATCAATGCAATGGGGACAATATCAAATATGATAATGAACTCTTCAAGCATGCAAAAGATTGCAGCTTTTCCAAATATGCTATCCTCAGTTATGGAGGTCTTGAATTTAGAATCTGGAAAGCTAAAACTTTTTGCTGTGGTTTTTATCGTCAATCTTAGTAATTCTCCATCTTGCGTTAACCTAATCCTGGACAATGAGAAACTGATGAAACCGATAGGAATGCTATTTGGGACAGATTCTATAGAAATGCATAAACTATCATTGAGGGTATTTGAAAATATCTTAAAGAAACCAGATCAAGAAATTATGCTTGAAAAGTATGCTTTGGAGTATATCCTAATTATGATTAAAGGAACGAGTCCAGGAATAAACGAAACCAATAAAGAAATCATTCTTCGGGCATCAAAACTTCTATTGAAACTAGCTAAAACCGCTTCAGTGGTTGTCTTTGTGAGTAAAAATGGTGCAATGGAAATAATTTCCAATCTTGCTATTTACAGCTCGGGACATGAAGAAATTCAAAAAAATGCAATATCAATTTTGAGGTGCTCTACTCTAGCAATGAAATCCTCGTCAGACACTAATTTTCATGAACTAATTTTCTCTTTAATGAAGTTGCTTTCATCAAATGTGTGCAAAGATGACGTACTTTGGCTATTATTTCTTCAAGCAGCGAAATCTTCTGAGACCCAACTTGCTCTCTCATCAATGGATGGATTTGTAGATTTCATTATTAAAGCGCTAGTTGAAAACGAAACGGGAGAGCAATATCGTGTACTTGCTGCTGGTATTTTATTGAATCTATCGTCCACTAGAGAATGTCACCATTTTTTTATTCAAGATGAGAATAAGTTGTCTACCATCATTAAAGCTGCAGCAAAAGATAAGGATAAGAGCCCTGATCCCGAAGTAAGAGTTCTTTTGATTAGAGCAATGATAAATTTAGCCCTGAATAAATCCAACAAGAAAATACTCGCAAACAGTAGTGAATTTCTTCCATTCCTAGCAACTGCTACTACACCAAGGAAAGAAGCTTATGTAGGAGCTAGAGATGCTATTTACGTATTGCTTGAGGATTGATCTCTTTGAAATCATATTCATAGGACTACTTAATCTTGCACACAACTATTATTAAATGATGTTGAATTACACTCTGCTCTTTCTGGTTCTGTTTTCTATGCAATGCAGTCGATTTTTATACATCATTCATTAGTACACTTATCTATTTTTCCTATATTGTACACACAGCAATGTTTACATTACGGTGCTTTTTGAACGCTTTCATCGATATTGCTCAATGTATGGACGAGAATATGAATACTGATAATATTTTCAATGGTAAATTATCCTAAAGGATAGTGCGAGCGAAATCAGAGAAGGGATAGAACAAGAATTAAAAACTTGAAATGCACTACTTGTTCCTTTTACGATGGCTCCACTCTCTTCCAACATGGCAACCTCTTCTTGAGTTGCTCCTGTATCCTCCACGAACTTCATTTCAAACTCTTTCTCCGGGAAAATATTCTTTGCTTGTGGCGCGTCATTAAAAATTTCATCGATAACTAAGCCTTCTATGTCTGGTTTGACATCTTCTAGTGTTGGCTTATCCATCACTGAAAAGGTTTCCTCAGTCATGACTTCTTCGACATCCAATTGTACCTCCTCCAACAGAGCTTCTTGAAAATCCAGATCTAGGGAGTCAATCACAGATGTTTCCAGAAGCGGACCAGTACCACAAATATATCTTTCCATTTGCTCCTCTCTTCTAAAAAAACCTTGATTAGCACCAGACAAACGCCTATCACCCCAACTTTCTATTGCTAGAAAATCTTTTACGAGACTTACACCAGAAAGCTAGAAAAAGGCAATTGAAGTTATATAAGCTTATTCTCAAAGGCATGAACGTTGAAACCTTCAAAAAGGACTTACTATTGCTGTGTCATCTTCACTTTGCCATGGATATGTTGCAAGACCATAATTTTCTACTTCATCACAGTCTCTTACAGCGGCACGGTAGGATTCCACCATTTTTCTGATCCAGGTGTAATCAGCTTTATATTTAAGTGATGAAATTTCTGTACCAGGTGATATTTCTGGGTGAACAAGAAACTTTGTCTGCATTATATCCCTAGGAAATGTGATGCATGTAATGTCTAGTAAAACAAGTGTTTAAAAGTGGAGAAAAAAACGTGAGACATGTTTTAACAAAAATTCATATCATTGCTGAACTCCACTCACAATTTAGATTAGGATGCATACATACTGGTTGCTCATCTTTTAATTCTAATTTGAAACTCTGAATAGCATGATCTAATTGTCGCGCCGCTCTCAAAGTATTAAAAGTGGCGTCCATGATGGAGCTTGCTGCCATAAATGTATCGCTAGCGATTGGCTCCTCGGTTAACGGTCCTGTACCGCACATGAATCTATCCATTTTACTTTTAACTAGTTCTTGATGATTGATTGGTCGATCGTTTCCGGAATCAGATGGTCCACTAAAATCTTTCACGAGACTTGTTGCACCAACCTTAAAGTGATCAAAAGAGATTTAAGATTTAATCCAAAATGTGATTCAAAAGTCGATTTTTTTGCTTTAAAACTTACTTTAGTAATATGGTCTTTTTCACTGAGCCACGGATATGTTGCTAGTCCGTATTTTCCTAGTTCATCACAACCACTTAATGCCTCACGGAACGCAAGGATCATCCTTTTCGCCATTTCATAGTCTGGTGTACCATCCAGCATACGAAGAGTTACCCCTGCTGGGGCAACTGGATGAACTAAAAAGGTAGTATCATTAATATCATCTGGCAAATCCATGCACTTAACATCTATAGTTGAAAGAAAAAGAAAATCAGGAGATGATAGATAAAGACTACACAAATTTGGCTCAAATCAATACTTACAATTACTTGTTGGATCTGAGCAAGTTGGTTGGTAATCATCTATATTTAGCTGAAAGTTTTCAATTGCTTTGTCTAAATTTTGTGCTCCCCTCATCATTTGGAAAGCTGCATCCATTTCTTCACGGGCAACAAAAGAAATCACTTCGTTTTCATGAATTGGTCCTGAACCACATATAATTCTTGAATCATCTTTATCAGAAATCTGAAAGTCTTTGACCAAACTTGTAGCTGTAATCTATAATGTTCATGTAAGATCACAGCTTGTAGATGTTTATACGATCACATTTCAAAAAATAAGTCGTTTTTCTTAAATTCACTCACTTTTGTTTCATGATTAGATCCACTCAGCCATCGATAAATTGCAAGTCCGTACTTTCCAACCTTGTTACAGTCGTTAACTGCGTCGCGGAATGCCTCGATCATTGATTTGGCCATCTCATAATCATCGGTACCCCTTAAAGATTCAAGAGTCGTGTCAGGAGGAGCGATTGGATGAACCACAAAAGTTGTTTTGTCGATATCATCAGGGACAGAAATGCATTTTATATCTTCGTCACATCATTAAAAAAAAAAGCATGTTAATTATATTGCATTAAAAAAAAAGAAACTCTTTTTTTGGACCTTACAATTCTTTGTTGGGTGCATGCAAATAGGTTGCTCTTTCTCATGTTGCAATTGGTAGCTCAAAATGGCACTTTCAACATTATTTGCTGCTCGTAACATATCAGTCATTACTGCAACCGATTCACTCATCTGTCCATAACTTCGAGGCATTAAGCCAAACGGAAGAATTGCTAAAAATCTGAAAAACTTCATCATGTCAACCTTTACCTGGCCTTGTAATTGTAAGAGAAGGTTCTTTTTTCTGAAGATGTTCGTTCGAAAAAGTGATCTTTGCTATAAAATCTCGTTAAAAATGTGTTGAATAAATACATAGGAAGAATATGTGCATCTTGTTGCTAAGAAAATTAGTCATGTAGATTTACTTAGCAAATCTAAATGGGCAATAACGGTAAATTTCATACTTCAGGCTTGGATCTATTCACATGTTTCCTAATTGAGTCGTTTATATGCTTAATTATTTTTCTGGTAATTTATTAATCATGCATAAACGTCTTTCCCACCAAAATGCACTTTTCATTTTGCAAGACTGAAATTATCACGACAAGAAAATTCTTCTGATGCAGAAGAATTTTTGAAACTTCCATTATTTGCACCAAAACGCAATCAACTCTTCTTTTTGCGAACTGGCGTAAGAGTCTTTAGACCTTTGCCGATTAAAAACGAATGGCAACTTAAAGCAATACACTGTTTAATTGATAGATATCAAAAGAGACGATGAAGTCATTGAATCTTCCTCATTCTCATACAAAAAATGGATGTTATTTTATGAGACTTAATATAAAAATTAAATCTGCTTTCGATTTTCAAGCATGTATGAAGCCATGACAAATTTGATTTCATACTCTGCAGAAATCCCTAATGGTTTTATTCTTTCTTGTGTTTGATATAATATACAACCGCACAGATTTTGGTATTATTACATAATATTTGCGTGGAACCTATCACAAAAATCGCGGTGTTAATGAAGTGGAGCAGCATCGCTTTCGATTCAAAATTCATGTATTCTTCCTTAGTAATGCCCATGCTTATTCGTAACTAAATGAAATATATATTTTTGTTCCAATAAATTACAAAAGCAGCACCCCAACCGATACTGCCATTCCTGAGAAGAGATAAGAAATAATTGATCCCATTCTTCCACCATCACTAGTTGATTCTGACTTTGAATTTGATCCTATGATATCTAAGCCAGTTTTGATTGTCTGATCTTTATCTAGTGTAGATGATTCCTCTTTTTCAGACTCAGATACCTCAATTTGATTTGGTTCAGGGTCAGATTCTGAGTCTTTTATTTTTAACACAGTTCCGGTTTCGTCATCTCCTGATGTATCCTCGATGAATGATTTTTCGGTATTGACATTTGGTTTAGGTAATGCTTTTGCCGGTGCTGCATTTGAACTAGGTGGTGTTTCAATCTCTTTTGGTGCTATCTCTTCAACTGGCTCATCCACTGGTTCCTCAACTGTTTCTTCAGCCAAGACATCTTCTTCTTCAACGTCTTCATCTGGCTTTCCGTTAACAAGAATAGGGTTGAGATTATCACCCGAAGAAGCATATTCCTCGAGAATTGGTCCTGTCGAACACATATACCTCTCTCTAAAGCTGCTAGGAAGTTCTACTCCATCAAGAGAAGTACGCCACCCAGTAGCTCCCATGAATTCCATGACAACACTATAAGCAGTAACCTTTTCATTTACGAGTTTGACTCTTCTATGAGTATACATAAGCAAATTGATCTAAAGTTTTTCATGAATCAAGCTTAAAACTCACCGGAGTCGATTCATCTAAATTACTCAACCATGGATATTTGGCTACGTTTACATGTCCTACTTCATGACAACTATCATTTTTCAATGCATCGCGAAGCGCTTCAATCATATTTTTGCCAAGGTCATAATCTGGTGTACCCTTCAACACGCGAAGTTGCGTACCTACAGGAACAACTGGGTGCACAAGGAATGTTGTCTCATCGATATCATCCGGGATGTTCAAACATTTAACATCTACAAACAAAAGAATACATATGAAAAGTGTTAGTTATCAAGTCGCAATGGGTTGTCATCTTATTTGAAATCATTAAGAATCCTACTTACAATTTGTAATTGGGTCCATGCAAGCAGGTTGCAAATCGTCGTTTTCTCTATCTAGATTGTCAAGCGCATTTTGAAGGTTGTAAAAACCCTTCAGAACAACAGCCGAAGATGTAACCAAGTAGTTGTTTTCTTTCTCTTGATCGTATTCTTTATCTTCCGCCAGGGGACCTGTTGCACATAAGTACCTAACGGTTTCTTGTGCATGTCTTAAACCGTTAGGCTTCCTGGAGAGTCTTCTGTCAATATAATTAGCAGGTCCCATGAAATCCATTACGAGACTTGTTGCCGTGACCTAAATCAAACCAATTTGAGTTTAACAAAGAATATTACGAAATCCAAATCAAATAAAAATTTGTTGTCATGAATATTACATACCATTGTACTTCTGTCATCTGACTTAACCCAGGGATACTGTGCAACGCCAATTGATCCTACATCCTCACAATCAGTGGTGGATACAGCCGATCTGAAAGCTTCGAACATGTTACTTCCATATTCATAATCAGAGGTACCTTTTAAATCACCAAGTTTCATACCAATAGGAAAGGCTGGATGAACTACCACTTCAGTTTCGTCAATGTCCTCAGGATAAGTAACACATTGAATATCTTCGAAATGATATGAATACATGAAAAGGTGTCAAAAATTACAAAATTATGATAGAGAACTTTTATCATATTTTCAAACAACTTACAATTGTCTAAGGCGTCCATGCAAGGTGGTTGTACTTCATCACCTCCCACTTTCACTGCTTTTATAGCTGATTGAATATTGTTGATTCCTCGGAGTGCTTCATATGCATAAAGCATTTCTTTCTTTGCATTTGACTTTTTCAAAACATATTCTTCGGAAAGAGGTCCAGTTCCGCACATATAATTTTCTAAACCTGTCGTACTACTTGAAGTTCTTCCTCCCCAATTGGATGGACCTTGAAAATCTTTCACCAAACTTGTTGCAGAAATCTGTCAATGGGCATATCGTTAGCATATATAAAGACCCGTTCAAAATGCCAATTAAATGAATACATGCATCATTTAAATACTTACTGTGCTTTGCTGATCTGCTGCAGGCCATTCGTATACAGCTAGGCCATATTTGCCAGTATCTCCGCACAAATCATTTTGTATTCCTTCCCGATATGATTCAATCATGCCATAAGCTAAGTCATAATCAGGTGTACCTTTAAGATCAGAAAGTACTGTACCAGATGGTACCAGAGGATGCACAAGAAATTCTGTGTCATCAATGTTTTCTGGTAGAGTCAGACAATTGATGTCTATATAAATATTATCACGACAAAAATAAATTAGTCATCAAGTTAGGGCTCTGCCATGTAAATCGTACTCTTAACACTCACAGTTCATAACAGGATCTAAACAGACGGGTTGTTCATGGCCAAGTTGTTGTTGAAAGCTTTCTATAGCTTTTTCGATATTTGCAGCAGCTTTAGCTATTGAGAGAGAAACATCTGAAACTTCAAAGGTATCCAGAATTTGACCAGATATGGGTGGGATGCTGATCGTAAGCAGAAAGGCGAGTCTTTTCATGATTACCATCTTGAACGCCTAAATTCTTTATAAGAAGCCTTTTTTACTTCTTTTACTAAATATATGAGAAACAGCAATCATTCATGGCCCCAACAGTCAGATAATCTCGTCATACATAACCCCTTCGCAAGTCAATACATAGACAAAAGCATACTAAGATGTGACCTTTTATGGTCTAATTCTATTTTGATTCTTATATTATTTTAGTCTTAAGTACGCAATATCCTTATAGTCGTTTTTAAGTATCTTATGAAAAGTTTGTTGAATGCATGCTAAATTTTGAACTTGAGAGTACAGTACTAATCTATGCTACGTGGTAAACTCTCTTTTCTTTTTATGCGTATGTTAAAACTTCAAGAAGTTAGATTGAGAATATGTGCTGATCATGTCAATATGTGCATCCTTCCACGATAGAAATAATATGATATTTTTCGCCAAATTAGAAAATTTCGCTCGCAATTCGTATTTAAAACATGTGTATAGAAAACAAATGCAAGTAAGATTCGTGAATAAATAAATGGTGTCTGTTAGACACACATCTGGACAGCATAATCTAACGAAAATGAATTGAAATGATGCATGATGGAAAGACGATCATATCTACTTACGTATAGGTAGAAAGTATGAATTTTTAAACTGGAGTCACCAGGAGTCAGGATAGTGCAATGTTATTCCGTATTTGTTCTTCATGTAAAAAGGAATAGTAGGTCTTGTACGAAAGCAATCGTAAATTTCAGATGAATTCAAAGAACAAAACAGTCTTTGACTCACTCAATACGAAGAAATGAAGTTGAAGTCTTCAGGGTGATTGAAGTTGTTTTCTTCTTCGAATGATGTAACAACATCAATATTCCTCAGCAAAGAAAAAAACAAAAACAAAACTTGCTAAAAAGACTTTTGGACTTTATGTGTATCAATAGACGATTATGTACCAAATTTTCCGGGGACATGAGAATTAGAAACTTTTTTCTTCAGAGATTGCATTACCATCATGAATTGACATCATTTTATTTCTAAATCTTGTAGGACCTCAAAATTCCTGCGAAAATAATGAATTTTAGTTGCCTGTGCCCGACCATACTATGAGTCTCTGCTGATAATGTCATGATTGCTGGTAATGCCTGCTCAAATGTAAATACCTGTTGCGAGAGAGAAATAAGTGTAAAACTCGTGTCAAAATCAATATCAAGGTTTTTCAAAATCAAATATTGAAATGCATGTATTGCATAAAGCAATGGGAATAGATGGAATCATGATACAAGCTCCTTGATGTTGAGGTACCAATATGAAACTAGTGGTGTCTCGAGGAGAAAATATCTCCACTATATGATATTGCAGACGAGATGTCCTGCGCCATTATCGACGGCTCCACCATACATAGTTTCAGATCTATCGTTTTCAAAGCAATTCTTAAATATCTGTGTGACATTGAATAAATGAAAGAAATGATTGAAATCTTGTGTTTTTGTGAACAAATTAAAAGATTAAAATATTGAAAAGATGTACAGAATTTAATATAGGAGACTGTTAAAAACCTAGGAAGTTTAATAGAAAATGTTACTTGTATGATGATGCATTTGCACACAAAACAAAACTAATATTCTAATCAAAAATACTTTCGCAGTCTTTTTCAAAACTTATTCACTTCGGCATCTAAACTTGTTTTCATAAAAGAATGGTGTAATGTATAGTGGATACTCTTGTTTCCTTGAGAAAAAAAGGATTCGTATTACAATTTGCTCAGCTGCTCTCTCTAGAAGAACTATTTTTAATTCTTGATATTATCGTGTGTTAATTGCTAAGCAAAGCATAAAAAAAGATAGCCACAAAAATAAGTTGTATTCATTGGTTGCTGTTCCAATGTGTCGTTCCGAATCCTTCTCTTGTTCGTTTTTGAAAATAAATAAAATATAAGAAAATCATAGACTTTTTTCGTGTGCATGGCATGAGAAAGACATGGGACATGACCTGTGCAACTTGTGAAACTGAATTTACGTAAATGAGCACAAAAATAATGTATCAATAAAAAAATTTTAATTTCATATTTATATTCAAATGATCAGGATGAAAGGCTACATTGAACAAGTGTCTTGAATGTGCTCCTCATCTTCGCCAACATTATCAGTAGCAGGACCCTCTTCCTTATCATTGCTTAGTGGCTCTACCACTCCCAATACATGGACTTCGCAGGATGTAAGCCATTCTTCTTGAGACTTTTTGATTCCTTGACGAGGAACAATCTCTACTCGGATCCTTCTAAATGTGTGATCTCCAAATTGTTCATCTTCACAAGGCAGTATCGACAATTTTGTTGAATATTGCTCACACTTTTCGGGCCTCAAAGTGGCAACGAGAACACCTTGTTTCGTAGCATCAGATTTATCCAACCAAATCTTGACAGACCTGATGCATTTTTCGTCCTGTTCACTATTAAATGTAACAGCGAAATTTTGCAATGTTACAACATTTCCAGGCGCCACGCGAAGATGTTGATTTTGTCCTTGTCGAGCTATATAGAATAGTGATTGAGAGCCTGTTGCAGTTAGACCATTGGGTGTAAGTGGATCAGGGTAGGTTCCCATTGGTAAAGAAGCTGTGTAATCGTGCATTTCTGCATCGGTCAACAAACATTTGGTCAGTCGTTCTTTTACAGCAAGTTGATTCAGATTGGTACCAATAAATACAATTTCTTGACAACGGTCTCCATATTCGCCCATAAATCTTTCTTTGATAGCTAAATGTTCTTCTTCTGTATCCAAACCCCATTCCTCTTCAGGAATCGTACAATGCCATGCTGCTTCTGGATCTAGGTTAAGAATTCTACCAGCCTGTGCCCAGCTAATTACATGCTGATCTCGTCCGGCAATCCAGCACGTTCCTTTTGATCTTAAAATTGCACCATATTCTTTGTGTTCTGGCTTGATGTTTTTCTTGGCTTCTTCTGCAGAAACGGCCCAATCCTCAGCATAGCAAAATAATTCCTTGATAAAGTGATGAAGTCGAAGTGGATGAAAGGGTTTTCTTGCTCGATAGACAAAGGAGCTAACACCATATTCCTCGTCTTCACCATGTGCAGCATTTACTCCCTCTTTTAAGGATACTAGCCAACCTGGTGATTCACTAGCTTCTTCCATATTGAATAAGTTAGTGTTTAAAATATTGAGAAGATCTACCTTTCCATATGATCCTTCAATAATACGTGCTTTCGGATTGAGCTGCTTCACCAATTTCTTTGTAACTTGAAGTTGCTTTTTCGAGACCAAATCAATTTTGTTCAGTAAAATTACGTTAGCAAACTCAACTTGTTCCATCATTAGTTGCGATATGCTTTTTTCACCTTCCCCTTCAGCTTCTTCAGAATCATCAAGACCGTCCGTGAAAATATCTTTGAAGCGATCCAATGATGACAAATATCCTGATAAGTTCGCACAATCCACGACTGTTTTGTATCATGTTGAAGAATGGAATGGAGAAAGATAATACTAAGCTTAGATCATATAATTCACAACAAGCATTAATAAAAGATCCCATGGTCTCTTACCAGTCAAACAAGTATCAAGTCGGGCAACATTCCATAGCATTTGCTCAGGATTGGGAGCAATAGCTTGAGTATCAGGATCAACACAAAAAGACTCTGCCACCTGTTGAGGCTCAGCAACACCGGTAGATTCAATCAAAACGTAATCGAATTGCTTTAGCTTTCGTATGTTGTTAATTTCTCGGATCAAGTCCCCTCGCAATGTGCAACAGATGCAACCATTTTGCAAAGTTACTACTTCTTTCTTTGTTTTAACAGCCGTAATTGTTTGCCCGTCAATGTTTAATTCTGACATATCGTTGACAATCACTGCGATCTTCAGACCATGATCTTTCGAAGTCAAGATATGTTTCATTAAAGTTGTTTTTCCTGCCCCAAGAAACCCTGACAAGATGGTCACCGGGATAGGTTTACAGTCTTGTTCGTCTGAATCATCTCTCCTAGCTTTTTTGTCCTCCTGCAGATCAGATCCGATAATCTTCCTCTTTATAGCAGTCATGATGAAATATTATGAGCTTTACTTTTTGTTCTTTTATTTTATTTTGTTTTTTTTTGTTTCCAATTTCGTAAATTTCACTAATGGTAGAACACAATACCATAGCATCCGTAGGACTCCAATGCGAAAGGCCAAAACATCGATCAAATTGTCTCTTTTGAATATTCAGAAAATTCATTTTTTCAGCGAGAACAAAGATTGGACCATTCATTTTTATTGCTCTTCACATATTTTTCAAAACAAAAGCTTCTAAGGCTTTAAAATTGGTACTCTTGTCTCGTTAGAGCCTGTATGAAATAGCCTCTTCTTACATGAATGAGGCTCAAACAAATTATCGTATAGTCGGCCCTTGATCCGGCTGCACCGTTTCAGCCCAAGATTCAAAATATAATAAGAAGCAAAGCTTCCTAATTATATTTTTAATTACAATACAATAGACCGTGTTTTTGATGAATGAGAATGTTTGAGGTGTATTTTTTACAGCAAACATTATTTATTATGCATGAACACGGAACAAACACGATTAATATTATTATACATTTTTTGTTATGTATTCCTGAGTAGGGCAAAGACCCCTGACGACGATGAAAAATACTTACATCTCTCCACCCTTGCATCTATCTTTCACCTTATCTTCACCGGAAACATTCCTAAGGACATCAAACGCTATCTCTC
>Ga0209092_10003466_pt1 | contig 13665 bp, 4 predicted proteins | sample FraStrMetagenome_FD_187446 | JGI IMG/M metagenome (GOLD analysis project Ga0209092, IMG submission 187446) | Marine eukaryotic phytoplankton communities from Arctic Ocean - Fram Strait ARC3M Metagenome (SPAdes) (version 2) | ecosystem: Environmental > Aquatic > Marine > Oceanic | place: Fram...
AATGATTGCTCCATCATATTTTGCTTACGTTGAATCTCATCCAGTTTTTTAAGTAGGTTGGCATTGGTCCCACTATTTGAATCCAATTTTTTTGAGACTTTTTCCACATTATTTTTACTTTTTTCAAGTAAAGAGCAGCATAGTGAATACATTCACTTCGCTGTCTTAATCTCAACTTGAAGTAGCCACCTCCCACGTAAAAATTGTAAACGAAGAGGAGTGTGGTGAATCGCCCCAATGAACCCCTTGGGAGGGAGCGAGGACACTCAGTCGCAAGTCCCCGCCCTACATAAGCGATTCAATGCTGGAAACAGTGAAAAGGTCGATAATGGTGAACAATCGTCGAATGCTAGCAAAAATGAAAATACTACTTCAACAAGTGACATTCTCCTAAAAGACACTCGGATGAAGTGTATTAAGCGATACAATCAAGTCGAAAGTCTTGAGAAGGTGTCCGAGTCTATCCAAGGATCAACATCGCAGAGTGGTGTGAGTCGAAACCTTGAGAATTTTGAGGCAATAGTAACAGAAGCGAGATATAATAGTGGTACAATGCATATACACCGTCAAAGTCTTAAGAAAAGTAAATTGTCAGATGTAGAATTCAGTCAAAATATTGAGAAAACGGAACAGAGAGATAGCAATCGTAACGGTGCAATAGACAGTGGACCCGAAGAAACTGACAGAGAAGGTATATTTGCCTCTTTCAATCCTGATATATCAGAGATCAAAAAAAGGCAAATTACCCACCCCGGGGTAAACAGCCACGAATTAGGTACAATAAAAGAGAACAAAAGCAATTTGAAGGGTTGTCTTGTCTTTTTAAAAACTGAGAACTCAGAAATAAAAAAAGGCAAGGTACCCGTCGTGGAATTAACGGGGACAAAAGAATCAGGTCAAAGTCTTGAGAAACAATGTATGGAAATGACAGATAGAGACCAAGATGAAAGCGAAATGAGTGAGGGAAGGAGAGGGGGTCTTGAGGAGAGAGATAGGGAACGAATGGAAAAAGTAGGAAAGCTGAGCAAAGGAGATCATAACGAAAATCATCGGCTCAAAAATTTGTTCTTTAACCCTATAAAAAAACGAGTTGAAACAAGGAATAGATACCATTCAAATAAAATAAGTGAAACAGTTAGAACTGACTCACCAGAAGAAACCGTCAAGGAAGGAGATAGAGAATGGTTTGGAACAAGAATGCAAAAGAAGAAGAAGGGCTTTCGAATCTTTCTTCAAAATCTGAATGGAATAGACACCAGTGATAATTTATTTCATTTCCGGTTACGCCTTGACGACATGAGAAGGTTGGGGATTAATGCGTTAGCATTGCCAGAAACAAATTTGAATGTAAGGGATTATCGCAAAACAGAAAAAATAATGGAATCAGTCAAACATCCCTTAGAAAGCGGTAAGTGGTTGGCAACAAATACACCAGGTTTCCAATCAAATGAGGCACAGCAACCTGGAGGGGTAGCAACAATATTGAGAGATAAAGGGATGGAGAGATTTGCTGGAATGGAGAAAGATCCGGCGGGAAGATGGATTGTAGCAAAGTTCTATGGGAAGAAAGGATTCCTTAAGATTTATACAGTGTATTGTGTTTGTAAAACGAGTGGATCTGGTGACACGACGGCTTGGTCGCAACAACAAACCTACTTCAAATCGAAAAACATGGATTTGGATCCAAGGCAAAAAATTAGAAAGGACCTCATTGCCCAATTAGAATCCGATTTAAAAATTGGGACTGATCTAATTGTAGTTGGGGACTTCAATGAAGGGATTAGCGATGAGAAGCGTGGGATACATACTAGGATGTTTGAAATTGGACTCATAAATGTTTTTGAAGAGAAAATGGGGGCAAGTAACTTACCTCGAACGTACAAAAGAGGGTCGAAATGTATCGACCATATATATGTGACGTCAAAAGTTTTCAATCTGATTACATCATGTGGGATAGCACCATTCAACTATTTCCTTAAATCGGATCATAGGGCCATGTATATTGATATAAAGATAAATCGGATATTGGACGCTGAACAACATGTCATACAACATGCATCAATGCGTAGGTTGAAACTCAACTCAGTGTCAGCAATTGAGAAATATTATGAAAGAATTGATGTAGAAATGTCCCGCCATAAGTTTTTGATGAAAGTAGAAAAGCTGCAAAGAAAATTTGAAAAAATAGGGAAAACAATCGAAACAATTAAAGAAATAAATGATCTTGACAGGCAGGTTACGGATAGTTTACTAATTGCTGAAAAAAGATGCTCAAAGGTTCATATGAATTGTAATTTGGAGTGGACACCGGAACTAAAAAACATTCTCCGAAATCATAGATGGGCAAAAAATATGGTGAAGAAGACAAAGAAGCAAAGAAAAAACTTAGATAAAGAGGAATTTCGAATTAAAATGGAAAAGGCTTATAGAACTCAAAGAGAATGGAAAAAGAAGTTGATGGAAACAACAAAAAAGTCGAAAGATTTGCGCCAAACATTTCTCGAAGAGAGGGCTCAATTCCAGGCAGAGATGAAAGGAACGGAAGCTTCAAATGAATTAAAAATGATTATCCAACATGAGAGACAAAGAAAAGATGCTAAAAAAATTAATAGGGCATTGAAAGGAAATTATCATCCGTCACTGAGTACAATTCAAATCCCACACATTGATCAATATACCCAAAAAGAAAGGCAATCCCCACACTTTGATCACTATAATACGAATCAGATATGGAAAAAAATTGCCCAAACAAATAATGGCAAATTGATAAAACGATGGGAAATTGTTGAGTCAAGAAGTAAAGTTGAGAAGTATGTCTTGGAATGGATGACACTGTACCAGGGGCAATCAGCAGAAACACCATTAGCTAGTACGGAATGGGAAGAGAAATTAAGTGACCCGGACATTCGAGGTCAAATATTATCAGGAAATATCGATGAAATACATTGTGAGAAAGAGGAGATTTTCGAATTTTTGTCAGCAATGAAACGTGAGAAAGTGTATTGTGATTTGAAATTTAAGTATACATATGCGGAATTTAAACAAATGATACTTAAAATGAAAGAACAGACAACATCGTCACCGTCGGGTAGGCATATCGGTCATTACAAAGCTTTATTAATGCAAACGAATACAGATATGCTAGAAGTAATATAAAAAATATTAAAAATGGCTATGGACAATGAGATAGTGCTCCAAAGATATTATAAAGTAGCGACGGCGTTACTTGAGAAAGATGAAGGACAACCAAGAATTCATAGGCTTAGACCTATATGTATCGTCAAAACTGAATTAAATTGTATTGCAAAATCACGGTGGTCCAAAAAGTTAATGCAACATGTAGATAAGCATAAATTGCTCACTAATGACCAGTATGGTGGTAGAAACGGGCGGCAGGCCCAATCAGCAGTGATAAATAAAGTGTTGTATTATGATATACAAAATCAGATAGTTGAAGATGCAGTATTTATTGACAAAGATGCAAGAAGTTGTTTTGATAGGTTGTTACCAAAAATAGTGACATTGGAAAATGAAAAGGTAGGAATGCCAAAGGAATCTAGTAGTTTTATGGAGAACACGCTAGATAATCAAGAAATTCACTTTCGAACAATGTATGGACTATCTAAAGGTTTTATAAAGAAAGATGTAGGGACGGCGAAATATGGAGCTGGGCAAGGGATTGGATGGAGTGGTCAAGCCTGCAATGCAACATTAAATATAATATGCAACGCAATGAAAATCAAATGTAAAGGTATGATGGTATTTTGCAACCCAGATGGGTCAATACGAGTTGAAACATTCGGTGACTACTTTGTAGATGACACGGAATTAGGGACGAGCGAAATGGGAAAAGACCCTAACATAACAATAATCCAACAGGCTCAACTAAATGATCAAAAACATTCGTATTATTGGTTTATTAGTGGTGGGCGCAATGCAGTGGAAAAAGGACTTTGGTATCACCTATCGCATAAGTTTGTAAATGGCAGACCAGTGCAAAGAAAGAAAAATGAAACCAAGGGAGAACTAAAAACGAAACCTTCGTACGATGAAGAAGAAGTTGTGGTTCCACAATATGAGGTAAATCAAGCTCATAAAATGTTGGGTTGCTGGGTATGTCCAGCCCTGTGTCAAAAAAAGCAAAAGGAAGTACTTATCAGCTTGTGTAGGAAATGGTCACAAAAAGTAGTTGGAAAATTTTTGAGTGCTACGGAAAAAATCCAAGCGTATGAAACGGTTCTATTAAAGCAACTTGAATATAGATTGGCAATGTCGTGTTTAACGATAACAGATTGTGAAGAAATAATGAAATATTATATGCCACAGATATGTCATGGTTATCATATACAACGAAATTTTGAAAGAGACTTATGCTGTGCAACAAAAAAATATGGAGGATTACAAGTAACTCATTTATATGATTTAGTTGGTCATCAAAAGATGAAATTCTTTATGAAACATGTTCGAAATGATGATAAGACTGGAAGACTAATAAAAATCTCAATGGAATACACACAACTTCAAATGGGAATCAGTAAACCGTTTTATACTCAGAAATATGATAAATGGAAAACAATTGTTACTAACACATGGATGACTCATTTATGGCAATATATGAATGAAGCGGAAGCAACTTTGGAAGTAACAGAATTTAAGATACCGAAGAAGCAACGAAAGAATGATAGATTTTTAATGGATATATTATCACCACATATACCAAATAAGAATATGCATTATAAAATAAATGCATGCAGGATGGCGTTGAAAGTAATATTCCTATCAGATATAACAACATTAAATGGCAAAGAGATTTTACCTGAGGTGTATGAAGGTAGAATAAGTAGAGAAAGCACAATGAAGTGGCCGAAACAGTCGATACCAAATGGATGGTGGAAGTTGTGGAATACATATATTACTTCGTATATTGTACCACTGTTAAAAAGTAAACCGTTGGGGAAATCCTTGCAATATAATCACCAAAGATGGGTATGGATGATGAGCAATGATAAAAATTGGATATCAAATGGAAATGAAGTATATAAACGATCAAGTTATAAAAAATTGAAAAAGATGAAGTTCAGACAATGTACTGGAAAACCATTTACAAGGGGGATAAAAGTCGATGTTGATAAACAATCCAATTTTTTATATGTTAAACTCAGAACGAATCTTATTCCGAGTCAAGTACTACATCGAGGAAATAACGCAGAAACGGTACCTGACATCAATAACCAAAAGTATCAATTATGTCGGCGGTATAAGTTCCTTCGAAAACACGAAATCTCTTCACCGAAGAAAAGGAAAAAACTCGAAAAAGCGTTTGCGAAAGGAAATTTAATTGCAGCGACGGATGGTTCAGCTTTACGGGGGGATCGAAGTTCGATGGCATATTGTTTAGCTAAAAGGAATGGAAAGAAACTTTATTCAGCATATTCTCCAATACTCTGTGACAGAGACTACAATTCATCGGACAGAGCGGAGTTGATGGCAATATTAGCTGTGGTATCGCACCTGTGGATATTGAGCACATCATTAAGAAAAACGAAGCATAGAAGTTCTCCGGTGGAACTGTTCTCTGACAGTATGTCATCAATCACGTCATGTGAAAAAGATATTTTCCATTCTACGAAAAATGTAATGTCAAGTAATATTGATTTGAAGTTGGAAATTAGATCGATTTTGAGAAAAATAAAACGCCCGGTAATAATGACGCATGTGGAGGCACATCAAGATGAGGATGTCGAATATGATGACTTACCATTGCCAGCTCAGCTAAACTCCGATATGAATGCCTTGGCCAGCCAACAATATAGGCACAAAGTAAACGAACATGATGAACTCATGCCTCACCTACCAGCGCAGAAAGTATCTTTGGTTGTACATGGTAACAGATTGTCACATGACATTGCAAATGAGTTCATCAGAGTAAGAAGAGATTATCCTGGTGAAACAGCAGCATTGCGATCATGGAATATAAATAAAAAATATGGAAGCCTGATTGACTGGACAGCACTGGAATCAAATTCAAAAAAATGGAAAAAAAGGGAGCATGGGCCTGCTGTGAAATGTATTCACAGACAATGGGACACAAGTGCACGGAAGAAAGACTGGGGTCAATCAAAAGATGATAGATGTCCCATATGTAGCAATGAGAGAGAAACCTGCGACCATGTTCTTCAGTGTGAAGAAAAAATAATTTTTGAGGCTAGGAAAATCTTTTTGAGGGAATTAAAGGAGGAATTGCGGTCTCTTGGAACAAAACCTATCTTGTTGCGATGGCTAATGATTCTGACATATCAATTTATAGGAAAATTTGAGACGAAGGTACCTCCAAAGGTGAACGGATATAAAAAAATTCGACGGGCAATTCAAAGTCAACTAAAATTGGGGACAGGAAATATGTTGAGAGGAATCATTTCGTTTAAATGGGGAGAGATCCAAGCCCGCCAAGATAAAAAAAGTAACCGGACCTGAGGAGCAAGTTGGAGTGGGAATGTAGCTAGAGCTTTCCTTCAGTTCTCTCAAAACTTATGGAGGCATAGGTGTGAGGTACTACATAAGCTCAAAAGTGGAACTCAGGACGAGGGGATACGAGCAAGATGTCTGACGATGGCGTTAAATTTGCAATCGGAACCCTGGAGATTACTGCCAAGTGATCAACACTTGTGCGTAAGATCGTTGAAATTTTTCACACGTGCGCCGATAGTGAATGTGAAGCAGTGGAAACGGCGATGTGAGGTGGCCACTGAATTGTGCAATAGGAAATCAACTGAAAATGGAGCGGACATTACGAAGTTTTTCGATCGGGGATGTGCAACAATAATGGAAAAAGTGACAGATGATGGAGAGGTGAGAGATCACGAGACTGCGGTAAATAATAAAGTGTCTCTGATGAAACGAGTGTTGGATGGTCGAAAAAAGCATGAAATCCAGCGTAAGTCACATGAAAAACCTGTGTCCCCCGAATTTTCGGCCCCGCCGCCCCTATGAGGGGCGAATGGTGTTTCGTGGTTCCCTCCTAAGGATATCCATAATTACCATTTAAAATAAAAATTATTATTATTATTATTATTATTATTTTCATAAAAGAACAATCTATCTCAAATAAGGTGCGTCACCTTTTCCCATATTTTCACATACACAATATTGACGCTCGTATAATAATGTTAACACTATATTTTCTCATATTCATTACGGTAGGTAAATCATAAAAGCATATGGATTAAGCAACGGACAAAATTATTAAGTATGACTACTATGAAAAGCAGAATAGGGGGGGAAGTGAGCTAATACCTATATCAGAAGCTGTAAATATGAGAGAAACAAGCTAAAGAAAATAAAAAAATGATTCCCCGGATTCTACACAAGCAATATTCTTAAAAAGAACATAAGCGTCTTTTGGTATACTACGTATTGGGATTCTGGGATAAACTGATAAACCTTTTGTTCGTTATTTGCTTTACAAAAATTATTATGTCACGTGGATATTACGTATATTTTGTACCAAAACTTTATAATGCTAGCATTTATTTATGTTGCCAAACCATTCGTTTATCATTTTTTACATTCGTGCCAGGCATCGAATGTGTCAAAATTAATTGCCGTTGTGAGTGAGTAATTACATATAGAAAATCTCAAACACAATATAAGTCAACTCTATCAGAATTATTATTGTTAGTTCTCAAAAATTTCATTTTCAAAAAAAGTCAACTCCTTCAGAAAACGACGAGGTTCGAGAGATCTTACATAATGTTGTTGCAAAATCTTCATGAAGATTGTACAATTCAAACAATATAAACCTGCTGTTGTGGATTTATAAAAACCCTTCTCTTCGTTCACAACTTCTAGCGCCATGGATTCTTCCGTTGTTAGACGAGGCAAACGAGCAAGAGGATACACTGCATGCAAAGGGAGAATTTGGAAAGTTGTAAAAAATGCGATAGAAGCAATGGCTCCTGATCTTGAAAACAGTCCAATACTCCTTGAGAACATGAATTTTGAAGTATTTTCCAAGTTCATAATCTCAAAGAAACAAAATAAATTGAGGTGACAACAGCAACGCAAGAGAAGGAAACACAGGAGGCTCAATCAGAATATAGACGGTGAACAACAAGAACAAGAACAAGGTAATGTACAACAAGACGAAAAATTTTAACTTTTATGAACAAGAGCCTTTATGATGGCTTTCGAATTGCTCTTGCCCATTTATACAGGGTAAGTAATACTGTCATGCCAGATGTGATGGCAAAAAATTATCACAATTCATGGGTGGAATGAAAAGAACAAGAATAGCAAAAGAAAAACAAGAAATGGGGACAAAGAATGATGAAGGAAAAGAGAAGATGAGCTTTGAAGTATACCAAGCAATATGCAAGATACTATTGACAAGTGGAACAACAGAATCTATTTTTACTCACTTCTTTTTTGGTATTGGAATTGAAGACGCTACAGTTCAGGATATTGAAAATAGTGTATATGAAATCATAAACAGAGGCAGAACAATCGAAAGAGAATTTCAGAGGGAAAACACAGTTTTCATAGACTACAGCCAATGCCGTATAAGCAACGGGTTTGGTCAATTGGAAGAATTTATCGAAGATATCTGGTTTGAAGAAAACGTACAAGATAATTATAGCGACAGGGGCCTTGATCTAAACAATACAGCATATTTGTAGGCTGAAATTGACAATCAAAGGAAACGAGAAGTATAAGAAGTTGAAAATAACAAAACTGGTTTGGCCAATAGTATTATGGAGTCAGACAACAGGATTAAAAGAGGGTGTCTCGCAAAAGATTTGTCCCCAACATTATTCAACAATTAAAAAGGTTTTTTTTTCCTTCAAAGTCCAAGAACATCTTGTAAAAGAATAAAAGTTACCATCATGATGCTCTGCTTATTATAAACTGGACCACAATCTAAAACTATGTTTGAATCTTTGTGTTGTTACTATTATGAAAAATTATAGAGCTGTATAATCCAGATTTGTCAAGGAATGTATGACATCATGATAATTCATGTATGTACGAATGATATGATTCTTATATCTTTTTCTAAAGTTCTGAATATGTATATTTAGATGTTAAATTGGATAAGCTCACTAATTAGTTTTGAATACTACTTTAGTTTTAACTTTATCGTTTACTTTGCAATTGCAGTTCTAAAACAGGTGAGAACCTTGATATTGATTTAGTTTATCATGACCCAGACTCTATATTGAGTTATGAATGTATTAATGGATCCAGGGACAACTTTCCGGATTCGAATATATTAAAAATTGATTGAATTACAATGAAAAAAAAACAAACCCTGGAAAAACACGACCAGGTTGAAGTTCAAGATTGAAACATTGTGCCCTCTGGGTCAATGCTGGGACGCCAGACAAGTGCTATTGAGCAATCAAAGCACGGATGAAGACAAAAAGGTTGATACGGCCTCTCATCATCTTAAATCTAACAATAAAATAATACTGAATATCTATATTCGTGTTAGACTTCATTTCATGATTGAATAACATATCTCATGATAACTGAACCATATGTTCATCGTATCTCACATTAAAATACACATTATGTGATCTTTGTTACTTACCTATAAAACAGTTATCATGGCTACTATCACCGACCGTTACTCCGACGAAGATTCTTTCATGGAATTCCTAGAGACTATTGGCTTCAGTCCAGCTCAAAGGAACAGAATCTCTTTGGAAGGTTTTACCTCCATGAAAGTCCTAGTTGATCACTATCAACTTGAAGGACCCTCAGGGTTGGAAAAACATCTCCGTGACCTAAACAAGACATATGCTGGAGCAGCACAAGCGATCCGAGTTCACTACAATCCTCTGATTGTTAGTCGTTTCGCAGGATGTCTCAACTACTTCATCCTATCCATCTATGCCCTTCATACCATTCCGGACCTCTCTACCATTGATGTTCCGATGGCGGCAGAACATGGAAAGTTTTGGACAAAATTTAAGTCTAACAAGAATGCATCTGATTCTTTGGATGACAACATGTCAGCTGACTTACCTAAACTCAAAGGTGCAACTACCTGGGTAGCATTCCGCGATGCATTTACTTTCAAATTGAAAGATACCATTAATGCTCGAGGATTTTCTATGGTGTATCTCATCGATACCACACTCAGGCAAGTCAACCACGGTAATGCAAATCTGTTAGAAGCAGAAGAAGATGTTGACCTAGATGCAGAAGCAGTATTTGATACACGTACCATTCATTTTGGTGATGATTTCCGTACTGACAACAAAGTATTCTGGGCAATGCTTGAAGGTGCACTCCTTAACTCCGATCCTTTCAATCTGATTGCTGAATATAGCAAAACTAAAGATGGTTTCAAAGCATGGAAAGCATTGAAAGCACACTTTGAAGGAGAAGATTACATTCAGGTTGTTAGGGAGGAAGCAATGGCAAAGCTGAAAAATGTCCACTATAAAGGCGAAACCAGGGGCTTTAAATGGGAAAACTATGTTTCCTCACATATTAAAGCCCACAAGCAACTCCTGGACGTCGGTTATAACAATGGAATGGGGTTAGATAATGCAACGAAAATTCAATTTTTCAGGTCAAACATCGTTCCACAAGCAGATATGCAAGTTGCATTGTCTGTGGCACGTTCATATGAGCGTAAGACATTTCAGGATTATGTCACTTTTCTTACCACTGAAGTGAATGCGATTGTCTCTAGGAAGAAACAATCTTATCAGCCTGAACGTAGAGTTTCGGCTATGAATAATAAAGGATCATCTGGTGCTCGAAACAATATGAAAAAACGCAGTGGACAGCTGAATCTGGGCCCTATGGTCTATGAAACAGTTGATGGAAAGCGCTTGGAAAGTAGGTTTTACCCAGCAAATGAGTTCAAGGCACTTACCAGACAACAGCGTAACACTGTCATCAAACTCAATCGTGATAGGAGGAGAAAGGCATGGGCAAATAAGAGAGATGATGGCCAAAGTGGAAATGTCAACGCGATCGAAGCCATATCTGAAGATATGAAGTCGATTCATTCCGCTGTGATCTCAGCCATCAATAATTCTTCCTCGTCCACGTGTCCTCCTGCAGCCAACAACCCCCCTAATGACTCTGTTGTTACCTTCGATGACAACGCTAGTGCAACATCTGGGAGGATTGGTGATTATTTGGCGAATAAAAGAGCAAAAAATGTGAAAGCACTTACTGTTTTAAATTATACTCTCCAACAATCAAAGTCAAATGTTGCAGCTACGTCTGTGTTAGTTTCAAAAATGAAAAGCAAGTTGTCAAGTGAAGAGAGGAAAAATGGTTGTAAGTTAGGTCTAGACTCACATGCAGATATCTCATGCATTGGAAAGCATGCACGCATCCTCGAATATATCGAAGGTCAGTCCTTTACTGTGAAACCTTTTAATGATGCATATTCTCCTATGAGGAATGTACAAATGGTGAATGCAGCACTTGCGTTAGACATGAATAATGGCAAAACAATCATCCTACATTTGAATCAATGCCTTGATTTTAGTGAAACCATGGCAGATAACATCCTTTGCACAAATCAAGCAAGGATGAACAGAGTTGTTGTTGATGACGTACCTTTATCAGTCCATCCAACTGGTAACGGGACTCATTCTGTCTTCTTTCCAAAAGAAAACCTGCGGCTTCCACTACTCCTGAATGGTCCAGTGTCATACTTGCAAACCAGATACCCAACGGACTGGGATATGGATCATTGCCAGCACCTCCAGCTGACAGATGCTGAAGGACCATGGGATCCGGAGCGGCTCAAGGGTGACTCCATCTCGGCTCTAGCATACCTTTCTGAAAATGTGTACTCTGCAGATGTGAATGAGGCTTTTAATGTTAGTGAGGATGATTTGTTTAATGTTTCTGGAATTAAAAACATTGGGAAAACAAAGATGTTGACACCAGAATACTTATCTCGTTTATGGCACATCAGTCTTGATGATGCGAAGAGGACCATTAATGCAACAACTCAGGATTCCCTGAGAACAAATGAAGGCATCAGGTCCAAACGATTGAAAACGATCCCACATCAACAACTATATAAGCAGCTTTCAAATACTTACCTTGGTAAGTTTGCTTCTGACACCTTCCTCAGCAATGTCGTTTCGTTGCGTGGAAACAAATGTGTCCAGCTCTTCACCAACAGAGCGAATTTCAATAAAAGCTACCCAATGCCGGCACGATCAAGTGCACCCAAAGCATTGGATAGGTTCCTGCACGAAGTGGGAATCCCGCCGGAACTGCTAACTGACAATGCCCCGGAACTTGTTGATGGGGAATGGTCGAAATTATGTCGTAGGCATAATATCAAGCAGAAATGTACGGAACCGTACTCACCCTGGCAGAACCCAGCCGAACTTCAAGGGGGAATAATCAAAAGGAGACTACGCATGTTAATGAAGCTAACTTTAACTCCTATACGGCTGTGGGACTATGCGTGGGAATACGTAACTTCGGTCCGGGCCCTAACGGCTATGCGTCACTTTTACTTAGATGACGTCACACCTTACGAGAAAGTATGTGGCTATACACCAAATGTGACAGAATACATAACTTTCTCCTGGTATGAATGGGTGTGGTATTACTCACCTACAAGTTCATTGAAATTGGACATCGGTAGATGGTTAGGGCCGGCCACTAATTTGGGCCAGGGAATGGCATCTCATATATTGACCATGGAAGGGAAGGTAGTAGTTCGGTCTACTGTTACTTCACTTACTCTTGATGAAAAGAATTCTGAAAGTGTCAAAACTCAAATGAAAGACTTTGAAAAGAAAATTGATGACGAAATCGGTAATTATTCAAACCCTACAATCAAAAATGTTACTGGTAATATGGTAGGTACAGACATATATGATAATATGTTTGAAATTACATCATACGAAGGGGAAATAAATTTCAATGCATATGGAGATGGGGAATATGATGAAAAAGGCGATTACGTCATTATTCCAGAAGCTGATGATTTATACGAAGCTAGTGAAATTAATGATTATTTTAAAGGATCAAAACAATTAATTGGTACGAAAGTAGCTGTTCCACATGATGGTGAATTGAAGACTGGAACAGTTGAAAATAGAGGGTCTAGTATGGATGATTCCTTTGAAGTTTCCTTTCAAGATGGATCCTATGCTGAATATTCTGCAAATGTCTTAACAGAAAACATTGCAGAATCGCTGGATTTACTAACTTCTCCAAACTTTTCTCAGATCGGGGGAATTGTTGGGCATAATAAAAATGCCGATATTGCTGTCGATCGAAAAAATGCGTGGATCAGTCACAAAGGTGCAAGAAAAAGAGTTGTAACGACAAAAGGATGGACAATTGAAGTAGAATTTTTAGATGGTTCTACTAAGAGGTTCCCGATGATTCAAGTCAAAGAATCCTTACCTTTACAACTAGCCGAATATGCCATTTCTAGGAATATTCATGAGGAGCCTGCTTTTGCTTGGTGGGTCACGAATGTTATGAGAAAGAAAAAGAAAATTATTAGTATGATAAGAACACCAAAGAAAGTACTTAAATATGGAATAAAAGTACCTGGTGATGTAGATCAAGCGTATGCTTTTGATCTCGAGAATAATGATGATTTGTGGTGCAAAGCAATTCAGAAAGAGTTAAAAAATGTGAAAATTGCATTCAGACTCT
>Ga0209092_10003467_pt1 | contig 13665 bp, 11 predicted proteins | sample FraStrMetagenome_FD_187446 | JGI IMG/M metagenome (GOLD analysis project Ga0209092, IMG submission 187446) | Marine eukaryotic phytoplankton communities from Arctic Ocean - Fram Strait ARC3M Metagenome (SPAdes) (version 2) | ecosystem: Environmental > Aquatic > Marine > Oceanic | place: Fram...
TATTCCGGTATCTGGGGACACAGATGCATCAGTGACAGCTATGCTGTACCTGATTGAATATGTTGGATGAGATTGGAGGGTTCATGTGGGAATGATACCTGGCCGAAGAATATTTTTACATGTTTGTCAACTTCTTCTATTTGTTAATAGATATTCACTTTTGCTATGATATGTTCCAATAAAACAATTTTGGGCTGGAGGCGATTCACAAGTACTGGTAGAGTATCTGGAGGTAGGAAATGTGGATGACTGCAAAGTATAAAGTTCTCCAGTGTTGATTCTTCGTTTTAATGATGACTTTTTGTAAATATTGTAACTTATTGTAGAGAATTTGTAGTATAAGGTGTCGGAAGGGGGATGATATTGCTATGATAAAGTAGCGTGTTCCAAATTATTGCAAAAAATGTTGCAACTCAGCAATTGTTTCCGTTAAATAAATTTGTGACGTCTCAGAACCAACTAGATGACTTTGATACTCCTGGTACTTTGGGTTTTGCTTTCTTGACATTGTACCAGAAGTGAATAAATACCACTACTCCTGACAAAACCTTGGACTGTGAAAAAAACAAAAAATCTGGGCACAGGCGAAAGGTGCTGTTCACCAAGCCATCAATCTAGCAACATCCACTATGCAATTTGCCCTTTATAAGAGATGGAAGGGTACGTAGATGTGTAGTGTGTTATTGTAAGATACGATACTCTAAATATTCCTTTTTGAAATTGACAGAAGTGTACACTGCATTGTTAAAGCAACAAGTTGGACTTCTTAGGATGGAGACGCCTGTAAACGATATCACCTTCCATACTTTCAATTAGACATTATGTCTAACGCTACATCCACAGATTTTCTTCTTGAAGATGAAAATGAAGAAGATAATTCTATGGTGAAGAACTTGAAGGAATTTTTTTTATTTTCTTGATTGTTTTGGTAGTTCAATTTGCGGTTACAGCACCTTTAATGAGTCCAAAAAAGGTCAGAATTTGTTTTCTCATTCATGTACTATTTCTGACGAAGCATTTGCCATTTTGCTCTTACGAAAAAATTGGAAAACATGGTCAAAGAATGTTTTGAAAGCCAATATGTGTCAGGGTCTTTTGGGATTGGTACAGGATGATGCGACTGATAATCAACATCTGTCAGAAGAATATACAAGCAACAAGACCAACAAAAAATTTCGAGGATGGAAAGTTAAAGCTATCAAGGAATACAATGATTTGTTTACAAATGTTCAGTCAGCAAGATCTACTGAAACAAGGAAAGACTTTGAAAAAGAATATAAGCTACACAAATCTTCTGCTTGTGCATTGAGAGAATCTACTGCCCCTAGTGAACAACCATCATTTGCAGCTTTTGACACATTAGTACCACGCAATGAGTTGAATGCTGTTGCTATTTCTGATTCAAGTAATAGCTCAACCAATCATTTTTCTGAGGGTTCCCTGACACGGGATTCGCAAGATACCATTGATTCACTTACTAACACAGCTGCTGTTTAACAGCCAATCAAGCTTAATTTCTATTAATTTCATTTTACTGACACTTTTTAACGGTCTTCCTTTCTGTATCATTAATTTAGCTTGCAGTAAATTTGAAATGACTTTTTGTCGGCCATTTGGTGATATCATGAACTGGGAAATATATTTTGGTATGCAGAAATGATTTCGTAATTACCAAATTTGATTTTGAATGCCAGATAAAAATATTGGTATAAGAATTATGATTTTGTGCATACAATATTCTTTTGGTTATCTAAATTATTACTTGTACTTACAAAATACATGTTATTACCAAATTTGTTTTCATTATTTGAAATATATATTTTGGTATGCTGAATATTATTTCGTAGATACCAAATTTGATTTTGAATGTGTGAAAATATTGGCGGACCAACTTTGATTTTGGTATACAAAATATAATTTGTTTTGATGGCTTATACTGATAAATATATTTTTGTACAAAAATATATTTTGATTTCAAAATATTCCATTCAGAGAGGTTGATTTTGTTTTAGAGATTGTGGATGTTGATTTAACTTTGGACTTTCATTTTTTGGCTTTCGGTTTCTCTTTGATGTTGGTCTTTTCCTTTAACACTTTGGGACTCTTACTTTCCTTTCAACTTTGATCTTTATCATTATTATGAACTTCTGATTCTGAAGACTTTTTATTCAATTCTAGGGTAATTTTGCTTTTAGTGACCTTATTGGTTTGAATTTTTGCATTCAGTTGTGCTTTCATTTTATCCATCTTTTCTGTCGGAGATAAGATTTTCAAAGCCTTTTCAAGCATTTGCTGAGCAACATTGACAGAGGCCGAATTGCTTCCACCACTTGTTGGAGTTTTTTGGCCATCATCTAGATCTTTTCCCCCATTTTCTGGTACATATATTTCCATATCAAAGTTATCTATAAGGCTATTTTTTTTGATGTGATGGATATTTGTTTTTGAGATGGGATGAATGGAATAGCAACTTCTACTGATTCATTGTCACTTTCTTCTTGAATGATGTTTCCTCTTCACTAATATATTTTGAATGACTTTCTTCAATTGTATCTTTCATGTGTTGAATGCAAAGGATTTTCAACTGCATAGCTTCTTGTGCTGGTTCTTTTCGTTTGATTTGTTTGGCTAAGAATTCATTTAGGTACTCTAACTGAGTATGATTATCTTTACTAGCTTCATGACATTTGTCTGCTTCATTCATTACTTCTGTAGCTTCTTTTAAAGACTTCATTGCATCATCAATTTCTTCTTAGGATTGTGATAGTTCCGCGATCTATAGTGCTTTTTCAGCTTTTTTAACGTTTTCTCTTTCTTCTGCTCCTGGAGAGGCAATCTTCATTTTTTCAATGAATCGCTGGGTGGCATCTTTCACTACTTTTTTTTAATATTCTCGTCTTGTTCATCGTCATCATAAAAATGTCTTTGATGATTGAACTCTTTTTTCTTTTCTTCAATTTATCTGAAGAAATTTCATTTTAAATTAGTTGGAAGAAGAAGGCATCTTCTTGTCCTTGGCTAATGAGCCATAAAGAATCTTTAGCTTCGAAGGAAGAAGAGTTCTTTGGTAGTTTCAATAATATCCAAATCTTCTGAATTGTCTATAGAGCCGTTAAGAATACAAGCCAATTTATCAATTGTTTGGTCTGGATGCATCCATTTTGATGCATCTGTTTTATCATTGATAGCTTCTTGTATAATCACTTTTGCATCTTCAATTTCATTGGATGTTCTTTTTTTGTGAGCTTATCGAGGGTTCTTTGGGCTTTTCAAATGGCTTTATCTTCACATTCAATGTGATTTGCTTTCATTACTTTTCTAAAGAGTTTGAAACTGATTTTTGTAGGATCTGGTTCATTGAAAGAAATTTGTTGAATGCCATGAGGCTCCATTTCAACATCTCTGATTTCTGGCGCGCCAGAATTCTTTTTTGGATTTAAGATCGATCTTTGGTTTTGGATGAAGATTTCTTTTTCATTTTTGATTTTGATCTCTTCATTTTCTTTGTAACTTTTCTCATGTTGCTTTAAGATGTAGAATTGATTGAGGTTTAAGTTGTTAGAGTTGATTTCCTTTTGTTATTGGATGAATTATTTAGTTTTTGGATATTGGCTATTTGATTGAAATTTTCAACTTTACGTAGGATTGGGTAGGTTTGGTATATTTGTTGGTTTTAAGGAATACAACTTCCAAAAAAAGTGTTTTCATTACTTCAAACTTAATTTGGTAGACCAACTTTGATTTTGGTATGTAAAATGTAATTTGTTTTGGTGCTGCATCCTGTAAAATTAATATTGGTAGACCAACTTTGATGTTGGAATGTAAAATATAATTTGTTTGATGCTGCATGCTATAAAATATATTTCTGTTATAAAACTGGTTTTGAATACAAAAAAATCCGTGTAGAGAGGTATCCACTCCATCATTATTCACATGTAACCGTCAGGATATCACTTACCAAGTGTGATGTACCCTGATTAATGAAATAGTCTTTTGCCTAATTAGATCTGAATGGTCACTGTTTAATATTGAGTCTTGTACTTTAATTCTTCTAAGTAAATTGGAAGATACCTAGCAAGAACACGTTACTTTGGACTAGAGGCTAATTGAATAATGAGAATATCCAAACTCAATTAATGGGCTATACGAACTTGAATTTCTTGAAATATCGTAGAGTCTCGTAGACACTGGTGTGTGGTGGACGAATGAATGGAAGGTATCTTTTTTTGGTGAAGTGTGTCGAATAAATTAGCGGTTGCAGAATATGTTTCTTATGATGCTAAGGATCTTCAAGTTGAATTTTCTAGCTTTGGTTCGGACTGTATCCTTGGGAACTCGCGTTGCCGGTCGGAAAAATAAAAAAAGTTGACGACATAGTTTCAAAATGGCCTAAAATTGCGAAACGGAAACTATTTTTTGTCGGACTTGAGGAATCTTATTGAAACTTGGTGGTCTGTTCCATTTTGTCTTGCAGGATCCAACGTGATGTTGAAGAACAAAATCGGTTGATGAGAAGTTGAATTATGCCGTCGATGGTTTTATTTCGCAATTGAGGGTTGACATTTCCTTTGCACATAGTTTTTAGTGTGGTATTGTCATACGATTATTGCTCTCCCAAGAAGAGAGAAAAAAAACAAGAGTAAGTTATTTCTTCTAAAAAATATCTTGAGAAGTCTTGGATTGGAATGGCATCAGGATTGGAGAAGGTCCACGATTCGATTTTTAAACTACATGCTCAGTAATCCTGTTGCACCATATTAGTATTCTTCGTAAAAAAAACCATTATCAAGTACGTGTCACTCTAAGCTTGAGAACGAGAAAGAAAATTTGTCATTTTGGTACGTACGTACAGTACTGACCAGTTCAACAGAGTTTCTAATACAGACTCTCAGTTTCTATCATCATGCATCCACAAGTCATTCAAGTGAATGTATTCTTTTAAGATCCCTTTTATTTTAAAAATAATCCGCACCAATTTCTGATCAATTTTGCAAACATGGGACAGGGACTGACCGCAACTCAATTTTATGTAAAAGGCAGACAACAATTTATAAGGTACAGTGAATGCGTGAACGTCTGTTTGGGACATTGAAGTTTTCAAATCCTTTTGCGTCTTATAAATACTGCATTTGTTGTTATTTTTGAATTAGGCCAGGCTATAGGAAAGCCATAAAGGCCTATTTAGACCCTGTGCAAAGCAGTGCTGCTCTAAAGCAAAACGAAGAAGGGAACGATAACGTGGATCTAAATGGGAAAGTTGTAATGGTGACTGGGTAAGCAATTCTAGTTTTTTTCTTGAATGAAAATTCTATCTTCTCTACAGTTATCAATAACATCCAAACAGTTCCAACTCAGGAATTGGGAAAGAAATGGCGACTTACGCAGCTGCGAAAGGAGCTCACGTGTACATGGTATGTCGATCAAAAGAACGAGCCGAAAAAGCTAGAGATGAAATTAAGCTAGTTACTTCAAATGATCAAGTTGATATATTATTGGTGAGTGAACAGAAACGGGAACAACTCGTGTAAACAGAAAAGTTATGATAAATTACTAATATCAACATAATTTTGATAATAGGGCGACCTATCGTTGTTGTCAGGTGTAAAGGATATAGTACAGCAGTTTGAAGGCAAAGAAAAGAAAGTAGACTGTTTGGTGTGCAATGCAGGAATTTTACTAAATGAAAGAGTAGAGACCACTGAGGGTCATGAAACCACATTTGCATGCCACCTGTTGTGTGGATCGTATTATCTTTCGTCACTATTGAAGCCTCAATTGAAAGCGGCCGGATCTGAAGCCAGAGTTATATTTGTAAGTTCTGGAGGGATGTACAATTCTAAGTTTCCATCTTGGGATCAGGCAGTAAATGCTGAAAACTACAAATCTAAGTATGATGGGCAAATGGCTTATGTTTACGCAAAGCGTGGCCAGGTAGGTTATATAAAGTCTGATATATGCAAATATTGTGGATTCGTGTTATCTAACTTTTTCAACGGCTGCTCTTACAAGGTCTTGCTTGCTGAACATCTTGCACGGGAAAGTCCTGAGATTACATGGATGTCTTGTCATCCAGGATGGGTGGATACCCCAGCAGTAGATTTGGCATACGGATCCTCCAAAAAATACCTAGAACCCATGAGGAGTATCTGGGAAGGAGCAGAGGGTATATGTTGGTTGTTTTCGAAGGAGTCAAAACATTTGAAAAATGGTGGATTTTATTTGGATAGGAAACCACAAACGAAACATATTGGTGGCCTTTTCATGAGAGAGGGAAGCTACACCAAAAATACCCAAACAGAAGTTGATGAGATGATTCAAAATTTGAAAAAAATGTGTGATTTATTATAATCTTGTCACTTTACTCGTATTTTCTTGGTCTATTTTGATGGCACTCGAATAACAAGCCACATAAAATTTGATAAACATTATTTGAACATTTTTCAATTGCATGTTTGGTTATGTGTTTTATCATTTATTTCAGGGAACAGGTTTACTTTGCAATCAAATTATTCCTTCTCTCATGCAGACACTATACATCAAATTAATGATGCGTTATTTTTTATCCGAAAATGATTCCTTCTTTTCTTGATTCCAAGTCTCTTGCTCATCTTTTGAAAACGTATCAGATGACTTGAGACTATTGCGATAATTATGAGCACCCTTCGTTGATAAAAGATTCAAACAAAGTAATAAAAAACGATTATGAGACACACATTGGGTATTCACTGATAGGACTAGCGAAATGGAGTTCTCACCACAAGAGCAAAGGCCATTACCCACGCTCCGATTTTCCCATTCTTGATAAAGTGTTACGATCATTTAAAAGTTGATTTGTGTGTAAGTTTATAGATTGTCAAATTAACATCTTTGCAACAAGTAGATATAATAAAAGTGTGCAATTCTTACCCTACCAAGTCCGCTGGAGAAGGGATTCTTTATTTTGTCCGTCGCCATGGTAAGGTCCAATTATATATTGTCGTAACTTAACTATAGTTGGGTGGTGAAACAAATAGGTATCATAGGTACTATTTTACGATGATGCTGTTTTCCCTCTATCCTAATGTACGTAAATCCATACTGAAAGCCTAAGCAAAAATACGGACGATGGAAATATTTGTAAAAATTAAAAAAAAATTATTATTACTTCTTTGGAACGATTTTAAGACTATAATCAATGGCAGGATATCCTTGAGTAAGTTTTCCTTGTGAAATAATATCAACGCTGTCATTCAAATATTGATTCATAGTATCCACAGTGATCCCTCCACTAGCTTCGATGAGTAAATACGGAAATTGCGATTTTAGAGATTTGGCATCTAATTTCAACTGCTCTGGCTCAAAATTATCCAACATGACAACATCAGCACCTGCTGCAGCAGCTTCTTGAGCTTCTTCCAAACTTTGACATTCCACTTCGATTTTTTGAGAAAATCCTGCTGCAGTTTTAGCAAGTTTGACAGCGTTTGTAATTGATCCCGCCGCCCAAATATGATTATCTTTGAGCATCACCATTTGACTCAAATCTAATCTATGCGTCGCAGCTCCTCCAATCAATAGGCCATATTTTTCCACTATTCGGAAACCAGGAGTTGTTTTTCTAGTTCCTGCTACCATTCCATTCCATCCGATGTCTGTAGCTTGTGTCACAGCTACTTTCGAAGATGTTGCTACTCCTGAACATCGCGATATCGTATTTAACGCTGTTCGTTCTCCTTGTAGCAATGCATTCACTGGTCCTCTTACCGTCGCTAACAAGATCTTATTTGAAGAGGATGCATCCATGAAAGTACCCTCTTTCGCGAGCTCAGTCCACTCCACTTCACATTGCAAATGTTCAAACACGAGATTGACGAATGGTTTTCCTGCAAACACTCCTGGGGATTTCATCCATAGTTGGGCACTCATGATATCATTCCCAACTACGAGTCCACCTACATCAAAAGATGGCATATCATCCGCGATCCATTGTGCAACTGTTTCTTTCACATGTGCTGGTAGCAGGTTTGCATAATTGGCCTCTTCTTTCATGCTACAGTATTTATTCAATCATTTATTTCTTTGACCAGAAATATTATATATAGTAGAGTGCTATGCTGTAGTACAAAGTTTATCCCGATTATTCATTCCATTCCATCTCATGGAACCTACAAGTGGCATTTTTCAGCAGGAATCTTTCAGAGAAAATACCAGATGAATATATCTAACAGCAGTATATGTATATCCTAGTACTGGATATTAATTAGTATAGGTATAGTCCTGAACTATATATCCATATTCTTTCAGTAGAAAATAATCATTTCCTTCATAAATAATTCTGGTATAATTTCTTTCTGACATTTTTTTCTTATGTGTACTATTCGATGACATCACAGTTTCAAAATAGATAGGAGATCAGATTTGTGCAATAACATTATTCATTATAATTAAACAGGAGTTCTGAATCCACTTTGTTATTCTAAAAAATGGGGAGCGATGAAAGTAAAATACAACAGGAGAGAGAAAGTTCCACCTCCGAGGAGTGTGTGTGCTTTGGCTCCCCTATGCTTTTAGACATTACCCGATCGTTTCAAAAAAAAGGAAAAAATAACTATCTTCTAGGAACGCCTTTACCAGATACGCCTGATGGACTGAGACGAAGACGGATGGAGGAAGCACAGATTTGCAGTTATGGTTTTTTAGATCTTGAAACAAATTCCAATCGCAAAGTAAAAGCTCTTCCGCCACTTAACACTCATCATGGAAATGAAAATGGAAGTGCCACTCTAGAAGAAGATGCTCACGAATTTACTGCCCAAGTCCACGAAGGAAAGGTAAGTTTTATGTTTTACCAGAAACACAAAATGCTCTTTTACTCATACCACAATATCCACATCATAAAAATAGAATGCAGAGAAAGAATTGTATCAAAAATATGACATTTGTGACGTTTTGGGAGTAGGATCAACTTCTACTTGTCATCGATGCATCAATCGCAAAACTTTTGAAGCCTTCGCCTGCAAAATTATTGATAAGAAAAATATAGAAAAACGTTTCAAAGGCATGGCTCAACAACTTTCTGCAGAAATTCTTACATTGAGATCTCTTCATCATCCGAATATTGTTTCCCTTTATGATGTCTACATAACTGATGACAAAATCTTTATCATCATGGAACTGATGGAAGGAGGGGAACTTTTTGATTACGTTGTAAAAAAGGGAACTCTTACCGAGGACGAGGCTAGTGAAATTGTACGCAAAGTTGTTTCGGCATTAGTCTATCTTCATCAAAAAAATATTATTCATCGAGATCTGAAACCTGAAAATCTCATGCTATCCCGTACACCTCGATCACCCCTTGATTTACAAGTCAAAATCATTGACTTTGGTCTATCGAAACGACTTGAAACTCCACTTGCAACTAGCTTTTTAGGCACACGCGGATATTTGGCTCCTGAAATGTTGCAACGTCGTTCTTACTCTCGTGCAGTCGATGCATGGGCACTTGGAGTCATAGTATTTGTGCTTCTATGCGGATGTCTTCCTTTCGACGATGAATCCATAACTGCTCCTCCAGATGAATTTCTTTCCAAAAGATTTCATTTACGTTTTCCTCGATGGGCAAATAATTTATCTTCATCAGCCAAGGATTTGCTTTCTCATTTATTGGATATCAATGCTAGAACTAGATACACTGCTGAGCAAGCTTTTCAACACCCTTGGGTCACAGGACAGGGTATACCTAAAAATAACTATTTGAATAGTCCTGGAAGAATTCATAAACAACCAATCATCCAAAAACAATATTTCCCCAATGGTTCGAAACATTCTCAAAATTCTGCACATCATCATGCCCGAAATCGTCACTCTGTTCATGATCACCATAATTCTTCTGTGCATATGAGTATGCACGGCCCTTCAAGGAATAAACGACCCATTACAAGAGAATTGAGTATTTAAATCCGAAGTTTTTGTAATTTTTGTAATGATTTTATGGATCCACCAGTGTCAGTATCATGTTCTCATTTCAGTTTTAAAGAAATTTTTGTGCAACGTTTTGGTGCAAACATTGTAATGGATTTGGCATTTTTTGATGAATTTTCGCTGTCATTATTCTTCATCAGAGTGCCACTTCATTTCCAAATGTTTGTATCTAAGAATGTACTCTAAATATTCTTTTTATTCATCATCATTTCAGCATAGCAAAGAGGATATGTTGGTGTGTCCAGCTAGTTTCTTTCATATGGTGTGTTCATTATATATTTTATCATTATGGTCCCGATTGTAAAATAAATAAATCAAGCAATTCTTACGTCACACACCAAAACGAATTCGAATTTCCAGAAAGTTTGCTGGAATCAAAATCTGAATTAGCATGGATGGATCAAAGAAGTTTGTATATCATCATGGCGCCAAGCTCTACTAAGACGCCCAAGGATGCAATTAAAAGAAACCATCGCACTGTCTGCATAATAAGAGATGCTACAATAAATCTTATTTGTGAAAAACAAACTTCTCACGTTGAGCTTGGGAGAGAAAAACTTATATCGATATTGCTGTCATCCTGCAGCAACAAGGAATGTAACAATAATTCACAATGTATTCATAATACCAATTTTAATCCACCAGATTTTACGAAGAAAGGAAAGCAACATTGTGAAATTTGCTCTCGCATTTACAAAGTCCAGCGCTTCTTTTCCAAATCCATGATTTACTTCCGATTCAGTATTCCTAATCAAAACGGCAATGCCAATGGTGGTTCTTCATCGTACTCGAACAAAGTCTTTGTTTCGGGTGTAAACGCATCAAAATTGTATTTGAATAAACGAAAGATATGTTCACAAACGTTGCTGAAATCGAATATTTCTGAAACCTCCTCCCAACCCGAAGAAGAGAGCAATACGTCTATTTCATCATTTCAAGATTCCGCAGGAAAGCTATGGCATGGAGGTCTTCCTTTTCATCATAATGATTTTCTTACTTTTGTTGATACAGACAAAGCTCAATTCCGCTTCGGATTTCACCTTCAAATTGCTGAGGCGTCCAAAAGCGAAAAATCTTCTACCATCATTGCTTCAAAGCCTGCATCCTCTTCTTCACATTCCCCTCTTTTAACACTGCAACATTTTTCTCAATTTGAATACCCAATATCAAAACCATCTGAGCCGGCATTTTCCAAGCTCTCATATTCTTCTCTTTCAAAAGTATCATCTTCCCAAAATAATGAGCGCTGTCATGAAGAAGCTCCCATTTCTCATGAACAGCTTCACTCACTCAAAAAAGCTCTTCCTGCCTCTTCTCAATTTTACAATAGCTTACTCACAATCATGTTGGAGAAGCATAATTGCTGTAATCACAAAGAACTGAATTCTAATATTCTTGATCGTAGGGGTTTTACAAAGTTAGAATCGCAGGATCAATTAGAACTTCCTGATCTACTTCGAAATACTACTTTTGCGGATTTCACTAACATTGAAAAATGAGTTGAATTGTTTGTTCATTATACATCCATAATTTCTTCTAATTTACATTTATTTGTTCCAAATGCTTCATTTTTATCTATCTGTAAGGTTTGGACAATGTTATTATTGTATCTCTTTGTTCGTTTTGTTTTGAATAGAGTATATTGCAACTGTCATCTTCGGATATTTTATGCTCGTTGGTTGTACATATCTGAAAATTAATATTGAGGTTCGCAAAATTGAGAAAAACGGAACATTACAATATTATGGATAATTTCATAGTGACTTACCACGCCAGTTTGCAAAAGATGACACAGAACAGGATTGGCCAGTTCACAACATTCAATCTTAGACATTCCTGTGGGTTTCGCGATGAACACTTCATAAGGTCGCACATCATACTTTCTCAATCTTATGCAATTAATCATTATGTTACCCCGAGGCCAACGATTTACTAAACCATCATAAGTGTTATGCCATGATGTCATGCAGGATAAGTCCGGCCATTGAATATCATTTCGTTCTTGAATGTCGCATTCCTCATTCATTTGCTGTTGTAATTCATTCGATTGCTTATGTTCCTGCCATTGATCAAGGACTGCTACTCGTACCCCCTTAAATCGATATCGCAATTGAATTTTGTTTTGTTTTTCTTTTTTTTTCGTCATAACTTCATTTAGAATGTCTTGAACGAGACTTTGTTGGAGATCAATATCACATCTGAGCAGCTCAAATGTTTGTAAAATAGGATTCAATAATAATACAATTGCAGGTGTTTTCTTTTCAAGTTGTTCTTCGCAGCAAAGAAAACTATTACAAGTATATAAATTCAAGAAAGCATATATGTTGGTACGAATAGAAGATGGTGAGGTATTTGCCTGTGCGTCCGAGTTCAAAATATGATCATATCCAGTCCACGAATATTCCCCACCGCGATCATTCTGGTCTTTGGTCGGCTTTGTTTTCTGGGGAGTTCTTAGAGTCAGATACAACTCATCACTATCACTATCATTATCATCATCGTTATCATCATCATTATCATCCATTCTACCCCCCTTTTCCATAAGATTCCATATATCACTAATTTCTGATTCTTCTCGAATTTCTAACGGAACGGGTCCACCAATAACCTTTCCTATGATTTCATCTTTTTTCTGTGATGTAGAAAAAACTTTACCTGGTTGTTGACTTGGTTCTAAAGCCGAGGATAATACCTGTGACATGTTGGAGGTATTCTTGGACGAATTGAGTTTAGGAGAAGCTCTCTTCCTACGAATATCCAGCATTGTCATCTTCTTATCCCTCTATCGGCTTCTTTTCAATTTTCCTCACACTTCTTTTACAATCAAAATCATATAAAATTCAAAATTCGGTCATAGAAAACGATGTACTTCTAGAATTCAAATTACAATGTTTCACTCAAAAAGTAAATTGAGTGATTACAAAAATTTGAACCTTATTTATTTACTCCCCATGTCACATTTACGTATGCACAGCCTTTTGAAGATCTATGTAATTTATGTGTCGTTATACAAAAGTGTGTCTTCACCATATCACGGGAGATAAATTCAAATTACTTAGGCCAACATTGGTTTAAACTGTTTAATAAGTTATTTTAAAATTCAACACACCAGCTCTCGAAATACATGTATATGTCCATTATTTCCCAGTTCAACTTCGTAAATAAGAGATTTCTTCTTTGTAGATCATAGAATAAGTTCCATGATCAATATTTGTGGGACTGAATTACCTAGGTAAAGACATTTTCCCTCTCCGTTTTGTATCATAAAGTTAAAATAGACGGGACTTTCTATGAAAAGGCTGTATTTACAAGAAGAATCTTTTGAACTTCACGAATGAAAGCAGGCTTTCGATTTGAAATACTTAGCAATATTTTGAACCTCCATATGTATAGGTGATGCCATTTCGACTAACTTGCAAGGAATATTGTTCGCTAATTGTTTCCCGACTCATTTTTGAACGTTGATTACAAATTGATTCGAACCTTTCGAACGATTCAAAAATTATTTAGTTGGAATTTGGGCATATTTAGTACAACTTTTACGTGGACTTGGGCAATAATATTGCCCGTTTTCCTTGGTAAAATATAGTTTTCTCGTGGCTTACATCGTAAGACAGTAATCAATTTTTTAAACTAAAATATAGTTTCGGAATTTGGGCATCAAAAGTTGCCCAAAAAAATATCAGTACCTCTCAACAGCAATAA
>Ga0209092_10003469_pt1 | contig 13660 bp, 8 predicted proteins | sample FraStrMetagenome_FD_187446 | JGI IMG/M metagenome (GOLD analysis project Ga0209092, IMG submission 187446) | Marine eukaryotic phytoplankton communities from Arctic Ocean - Fram Strait ARC3M Metagenome (SPAdes) (version 2) | ecosystem: Environmental > Aquatic > Marine > Oceanic | place: Fram...
GAATTGAGAAAGGTAGTACCCAAAGCAAAAGTAAATACAGAAAAATTGCCCAAAACAAATTTTACGAAAAAAAAAGTTGATGAGGATATTATTAAAGAAGAATTCGACCTAGATAATTTGGATACCACACAAACGAGAGCAAAACAAGAAGACGACGATATATTTGCAAAAGAAGAAATTGATTTAGACTCATGGGAACAAAAGAGAAAGGAGAAAGAAGATACTCAGACAGAATTTAACCTAGATAGTGTAATTTTGAATGAACAGAAGCCTGGGAACAAGAACAACCTAAAATCTAATCAAGGTAGCTGTATGGACAATCGATTGAATAGCACAATCGAAGAGATTCCAACTGAACTCGAAAAAGTTTCACTGAATACATCAAAGACGTTGAATGAGCGAAATTGTTCTCAGATAAACTCTTTCAAAGTCTCGGTATTAAATCGACCTAAGTCGCAAGAGGGTCAACCTACAGAATCTAAAAACAATAAAGTAGGAGATTTGTCTTCCCATACCAACACCTCAGCGACAATTCTAGAAGCGCAGAAGGAAGCAAAATTTATTTCCAGTACCTTTAAGATTAGATCGTCTGTTTCCGAAGAAGAAGAAAAGGAAAAAATTATGCAAGATTTCGTTACGGCAAAAACCGCGATCAAACCTACCACAACTACAAAAGCAAAAAAAAGCATGCCTAATCCTGGTAGCTATATGGATACTCTTCCAAGCACTTCATTGAATATTGAGCAAGGTAGTACCCAGGAAGCCGCAGCTTTTTTGTCGAAAAGTCCGTCTAAAAAGGAGGTGTCTACGCCTGTTGATAAAGCTCCACCTTCCTTGCTAACTACTGAGCCTGAGCAAAAAGTTCGTCCTGGTAGCTATATGGATACTCTACCAACCGCGATCAAACCTACCACAACTACAAAAGCAAAAAAAAGCATGCCTAATCCTGGTAGCTATATGGATACTCTCCCAAGCACTTCATTGAATATTGAGCAAGGTAGTACCCAGGAAGCCGCAGCTATTTTGTCGAAAAGTCCGTCTAAAAAGGAGGTGTCTACGCCTGTAGATAAAGCTCCACCTTCCTTGCTAACTACTGAGCCTGAGCAAAAAGTTCGTCCTGGTAGCTATATGGATACTCTACCAAGTTCTCCATCAAGTAATCCTTCGTCTTTATTTTCTATGACTGGGTCAAAGCGAAAATCTAATCCTGGTAGCTATATGGATACTCTCCCAAGCACTTCATTGAATATTGAGCAAGGTGATACCCAGGAAGTTGCGGTGATCGTACCAAAAAGTCCTACTGAAAAACCTTCAACACCTGTAAATAAAGCTTCAACTTCAATGTCAACTACTAAGCCGAAGCAAAGCGCTAATCCTGGTAGTTGCATGGAGAACTCACCAATTGCTCCATTAAAGCCTTTGAAAGATTTTGCTAAAAAAGAGATATTGACTCAGGTTCAAAAAACTCCGGAATCTTTATTGACAAATAAGTCGAAACCGAAAGCTAATCCTGGTAGCTATATGGATAGTCCAATGAATTATCCAAAGAAGTCTGAAGAAATTGAAACCAAGAGAAAATCTTTCTCGTCAGAGAATATAAAGCAAAACAATGAATCATCAGACAAAACATCAATGCAGCATAATACTAATTCTCTCAGAGATGCCTTAGGATGTTCAGAAAACCACCTTCAACAAAGAACAGATACAGTCCTTGAACAGGAAAAACATATGAAAAAAGAGGGCGAACTCTCAAATTCATCAAACTCTATTTTAAACTCTGAAATCGAAGAACTAGTTAATTCTGCGACAAACCTACTTGAGAGCATCGAGAAAGATGAAAAACATATTATGCATATTAAAACGGAATGCAAACAAAATTTCCATACTATGGACGAGATGAAGAAATTTCAAGAGCATAATCAAAAGAATAACATAGCCTCACAAGAACCTCTAATTGATATTCAGACTAAGTTAGATGGTTCCATGTCAAATTTGAAAGACAAGTTACCATCATTATCAGTTGACGAAGAATATCTTGACAGTATTAAATCTGGTGAATTTGGAAAGAGAGGAGAAGCATATGTTTTGGCTCAAGTTACACTTGTACTTTGTATTCTTGGTGGTGGTATTTCAGATGTCGGAAACTCTTTTCTGCAATTCGCGTGTGGTCCTGGGCTATCGACGATAGGTTTAACAATAATTTTAATGGGAATCTCTGACCTTGGAGATTCTTTAAGCCCTTTTCCTGTTCCTTTGGAAAAGGACACTAGTACCTTGAAGACGTCTGGCATATTTGAATATATTCGCCACCCACTTTATTCTGGATTGGTACTTTCCGCTTTTGGATTTGGTGTCTCAACAGGATCACCTTTACGACTTCTTCTCACAGCTGCCCTTTTTTGCGCTCTTTCGTATAAAATGGATTATGAGGAGAAGGCACTGCTTGAAAAGTATCCGGATGAATACGAAAAGTACATGAAGGAGGTCCCCGGTAGAATATTTCCTAGTGAGCTGCAAGAACTATTCAATGATGCTTTACATAAGAAATAATTTTAATAATAGGCTAAGCAGACAAATAAGTAGAATATCCATGGTGAGCCTATAAAAATCCCAAGTAAACAAAAATGAGCATCTACATGAACTCCACAAATAATGTCTTTCTAATAAAGATGGAAATGACTAACGATAGGAATTAAAATAAATGAAACTACGTTTGAAATAACCTTCTTATTATCAACTAAATATCTCTAGAGCTCTTAGCCATAAATGAAATCAGTTTTTTGGACTCACATAAAACGAAAGAATAGAATGATTGTTCTAAACAAAAATTTACTACTTGTGAATTTCATTATGTCAATTGTATCAATGCAATCAGGTGTGTAAATGGCCGTTCGATAGAATTCTCTTTTCAGCGAGAAAATACTGTGAAGGAATAAAATATGAGGCATGAAATTTTGTTTAGCGTCTTTATACTACTTCAATGCTAGGGTTTTTCGAGTCATCCTTATTTTTATCATCATTGTTCTTACCATCTTCCTTTCTAGAACGAAATCCCTCTTCTTGCATGAGCAAATCACCTAAATCGCCTTCAGAATCTGCCATTGAAAAGTCTTCCTCATCCATGATTACCCTAGGAAACGCGAAACATAAAGCCCCTTGTGCAAGACCGAGTAATAGCCCTATTCCATTAGGAATACAGATATATAAATCCATTATTGAGAGACCATACAATAGCCAAAACGTTGTATTCAAAATATTCAAAATCATTGTCCATAAATGAATTGAAGAGGAATTTCGTGTGCGAAGAACGGTAAAAATCGTTGAGAGAGGTGCTCCAAAAAAAACGACCAGATTGATGTTTACAATGATTCCAACAACCAATTGTTGAATTTGATGATCAATATTGAAAAATTTTAAGCAAGAAAATATGAGGAGCCAGGCAACAAGAATAGAAATAACTTTCGATTCTTGTGAAGCTGAGGAAATTCCATATGAGTTCCTCAGGTTGATATAAATTGGTAAGGATCTTTCATCTGCCCCTGGTGATGTTATGGCAGTTCGCTCAATATCATTTTTTTGATCAGAATCGGGTGTCAACGAAATCGAGGATGACATGCTTTCTGCCATGATTTGTTTGTGCATTAAGAACTTTTCCATATATTGTAATTTTGCAGCGCCAAAGTTAAGCCAAAGAGAAATAAACACTCCGGTCCCATTAGGAATAAGAATGAAGTAGTCATGCTTGAGAAAACTTAAAAAATAATATCGAAAGAATTGATGTTGAGCGATGAACAAGTTAATTCAACATTATCTATTACCATAGCACTCATTGGGATGAAACTTACGAGTATCCAACCCATCCTATACAATTACCAGTCATGAAGATCCATGGTGTAGGATTAAGCTCTTCGAGTGATCCTCGTTGGAGTGCAATTTGGAGTGCTCTCATCGGAGCTACAAGAAGAAGGTAAAGATAATAAAAGTCAGGTTTTCTTTTTGTAAAAGTAATCTTAACAATGAACTAGCTTGTGTTATTGCCATCACTCTACATATTTCAAAATACATTTTTACATCAGTATAAGAAGAATTAATCACCAACCTGCAAACATTGATACTGCTATAATTCCTCCCATTGTAGGACAAACATAGTCCAGAAGAATTACGCTAGTCGAAGGCATACTTGTTTTCTTGAAAGATGAAGTGTTTGATATTCTCTGCAAGGTAATATCTAAGTGTTGATCATGTCTGAACCGGGAGATGGTGTACAATGATATATCCGTAAAGTAAGAGTACGACTAAAGTGTACACTAGTTACGTAATAAATAAATTTCAGTGTACACCATTTTCCATCAATAATATTGTCTTCCACATCATTGCATCTTTTGCACCTCTGCTGTGAGTTCAGATAGCATGTGGAAAGTAATCAACTTGATTATTCTCCTAAAGATTTTAGAAGTGGCTTCATTTACAACTAAAAGTATCCTTCTTCATAGACGAACTCGTTCAAACGAGACTTTTGGTATGCGTGAAAATCGAAATAAGAAAGCATTACCTTCCCAAAAAAGTGATGATTCCATACCGAGTGCTGCGCACGCAGACTTAGGAGTGATAATGCTTGGAGTTACAGGAGGGATAGGGTCGGGAAAAAGTTTGGCATGTCAAATCCTTGCTTCTTCTGAATTTCAGAGCGCACATAACTGTGAAGTATATCATATTGATTCAGATTCTTTAGCACATTCAGTGTATGCACCAGGCAGTCAAGCTATTCTTGAAATACAATCCGAGTTTGGAGATGAAGTTGTATGCATAGACAAGGCCAATACTGACAATGGAGATAATGAGGATACTTTGATCACAATCGATAGGAAGAAATTAGGGGGTGTGGTATTTTCAGATTCCAAGGCTATGTCGGTAAGTTGAAATATATTTTGTTTATCATCGTGTTCAGTTCTGATTTCCAATTAATGTAAAAGGGATTAAAATGAATTCAGCTGGTATTATTGATCATTTTTTATAAATTTGTTCTCAAACAATCGAATCGTACGAAATAAATGACAGAAATTGGAGCAAATAGTATGGCCTCATGTAAAAGCAAAGGTTTTGGAAAAAGTCGAGGAGATAGCTAAAATACAAACAGACTCTCCAGGGAAACCCAAAGTGGTAATATTAGAAGCTGCAGTCCTCCTTGATGCCAATTGGTCTAGCCTTCTCTCGGCGCTGTGGGTTGTGAAAGTTTCCTCTTCTATAGCTTCTGCACGTCTTGTGTCAAATAGAAATATTAGTGGAGAAGATGCAATGACACGAATCAAGGCACAGGAAACCCGTCGAGGGATTGGAAACCTACAAGAAGAGATTGATAAAAATGAAGTCAACGCAGTTATTGAAAATGATGGTAGCGTGGAAGATCTTAAAGAGAGACTGAAGAAAACATGGATAGATTGTAAAAATTGGAGAGATTGTAAAGCTCCTTTAGGTGAAGTCACTAAGTTATGATCGCAATTCTGCTTTCTTAAAAGCACTGCATATTTATTAATGCGCAAAAGGAATGCAAAAAACAGAATCTCTATTCTAGAGCAACAAAATATTTATTTGAATGCAATACACGAAATAAACCAATTTCGTCAACCCCGGAAAATATGCATCCCAACAATTTCTTCTCCTCGATGAAGCTTGCTGCCTCTTACTCGAAAACTTTGTTGGAAATTTGTCTTGATTGTCCTGTTCGCATCAATATTAAATGTGAAATTCAAAAAAATAATAATATTTTAGTACTTTCTCGCATTTTCATTCAAGAGTTTATTTAAAGTTTCAATGGAACTTACGCCCATGTGTCTTCTTTATCGATCCCACTTGGGTCTGTTGTACAAATCTTATATGCAGTTGACGCTTCAACCTTTATATAAAATGAAACATTGCTCCTCCTCGCTTTCGTACGCTTTATGTTGGATGATTGTAAATCTCTGTTTTTGGTTATGGCTTCTTTATTGCTATCATCACTAGATTGTTTTTCGTACCCTTGTGAACCATGCCTAATATTGTTACTTGTATTAGAATCTTCATTAATAATATCGTCCTCAAATACGGGGGGTAGCCTCCCTTCTATTGCTTTTTGAAACGCTTCTTTCCATACTAAAAGAATTTTTTTGTTTTCAAAACAAAATTGCTGCTCGCTTGAACGATCTCTTGATTCAATTGTGACGATATACTTATTTCCTCCCATCTCGGATATACTCATTTTAGCATGCAGCATAATAATTTGGGCACGAAGGCCATATGGTCGTGGCTTTTCCTTTTCGTAAAAGCTTAAAACGCCACCTTCTCCTAAGATACAATATCGTTTCTTCCATCTTTTTGTTATTTTGTGTCGAATTTTTATCCAACCTTTACAATCTTTTTGTTTTGATTTGAATTGACGGTCATTCAAGCTAGTTTCTGAAACTGTTATCCTTAAAGGCTCAGCCTTGGCTGAAAATGGACAGAGAACAACTAAATTTTGATTTGAGCATAATTTTTCAACACAATAATAAGAATCTCCAGCTGATCGTGTTCTATTCACGGATAAAAGAACATCACGAGCTATTGATACAGCTTCGTATTCCTTTATGGGATGCCTCATCTTTCCTCGTTTTGAGGTTTTCTGTCTCATGATATTTTGTTCTTCCATACTAATTTTATCAAATTTCAATATGAGTTGTACCAGAGCTCCAATTATTCTTTCTGGTCCATGACCTTTGTCACCCTCAAGTACAACACCGTTTATTTTCACTGAGTCTCGTAACATATCTTTCCACATTTGAGTGATACCAACACTCATATTGCCTTCCTCAAACGCTTTATTCTGATATTCATTTCGATTATGTCTATTTTTCATTTCTTTCCACAATTGAGAAATTCCATTTCCGATATTTGCTTCACCAAATATATCATTTTGAACTTCATTTTTGCGACTTTTTCTCTTCATTTGTTCTTTGATCCATTGTACAGGTACTTTCAGACGTCTTTGGCATAAGCATTCTAATGCTATCAAATATTTCTCGACAGTACGAGCTTGTTGCAGTTCTCTTTGAACACTCACATAAATCTCTAAATCGTTTTTGTATGGACTCTTTTGCGGAATGCCTAGATCACCTTCAACAAAGTTGTAATCTACGTATGAATTACCTAGAGTAACGCTTCCTCCAATCATTGCATTGTGAATTGCTTGAACCCAGGCCTGGCGTTCTTCGCGTGAGTTTGCCATCCAAAGACGTTTAGGCCCTCCTTCTACGGTCAGTTCAAATATGTACCCAGTCTGAAAGGGTAAGCGTGGGGAAGAACTTTCTCGTTTGTTGTGCACTTTGACGGCCCTACATGTGCACAAGCTTGCGCGTAAAGGATAGCTTTTCCTTTGATTTTTGTGATTATGTGACGTGCCCCCATTCTCTATGAGTCCATCTCTAGAGACAGGCCCACTAACATTATTTCCAGAATTCCATTCAAACTTACTGCGATCACCACTATCATCGTAATACGACAGTAAACCTCTTCTAATCTCCACATATTTGACTTTCCAGACACCTTTCATTAAATGACTGGCTTTCTTCAAAGTCCCAACTTTTATCGTTTGAGGGTCATCTGCATTTGCAGCATCTATTGCAAACTTATCTCGTTCAGTAAGAAGTGAAAGCATCGCGCGTACAAAAATACGATGTTCTGAAGCAAAGTTTTGAAGAATGCAACGACCAGGTACAGATTTGAATTCATTTTGTGAGTTAGCAATTTGAACTTCCTCCTTAATGACTTTATTTCTCTGTTCTTCTCCCTGGATTATTGGTTTATTTTCATTTTCATTTAAGAGTTTCTGTGCATCTACCATCGGTAATGCATATGCGTCCATTTCCGAAATGATATCCCTATGAGCATCTTCTTCTGCATAAAGGTACAAAGCATCAACTTCTCCTCTAAGGACATCAAAAGAACAATCAACAGACTCAGAGGACTCGGACTGATTAGAAATAGAGCCGTTACTTTTTCTGCTCCTATCAGCTGCAATGTTAAAAGGTGATTTCCATACAATTCTTCTAGGAAAAGGTTGCATTTTCTCCACAACTTCTTGAGTGGACCTGAAGATACCTTTCACAGGCGAAATTGAAGTTTCTCTTTCATGACTTATTATTCTCGCCATTCCGGACTTTGGTTGAGCTGGTATCAATCTAGTAGGGCTCTGAATACTAGCAGAAGCATTAAGAGTGTTTTGCGGATGGATTTCGTCACCTGAAGCATTGGGGAGATCTTGACAATCCAATGGAGATGGGGGTTGGATATCAATTATTTCTTCGGTGTCTTCTTTATCGTTAGGTGATGATGAGCGCTCTGACAAATACGATTCTGGCTGATACGGGTGATTAGGAAGCATTATTTTATTAGAATTTTGAGAATTTTGAGAAGATTGAGAAGATGTTGTCTCCATGGGAGTGTCAAGTCGGAGTTGACCATTTGATGTCATTGTCAACAGATTCAAACAGGTTTTATAATAATAATAATAATAATAATGATCTAAATGAAAATGCAAATAGAATATGACGCAATTTGCGGGGCACTTTGGATTCGCTGTAGACGAAGTATCTGACATTCAATATTATTTTGAGTTTTTCAATTTTCTTGGCAAACTCGTTTTCGACTCAAAGAACCTTGAATCAAGATTTTCTTTCGCATTTTATTATATATTTTGTTCATATGCAAAAAGATAGCGCGACCAACACTATTCCCATACATTTTATCATTTTTAATGTGAAAGGATTATTTACATGTTTGTTCTAACTTATGATTTGGATGGTGAGTTTAAATCTTTGTTCACACCAACATTTTATTCCGTATCCAATGCACATGGTTTATTTGATTGTATGGAAATTGTTTTTTCAGAAACCGATCTTGTTTTCTTTTTTAGTATAATGTAGGTGCTCAAATGGAAATAGGACATTTATTCGTTTCAATAAAAATCATACATGGGATGATTAAAGTTGTAAACAATAAAGAGTGGGCTTTACATTCAATGAAATCAAAATGCAACAGTCTGCTGATGTCATTCCTTAGCAGGTCACAAAAGAATATACGAATCTATGATAAAGACTGTAGATCAGTTATGACTGAAACAGCTTTCGATATTCATTAGAATTGAAAAAAAATTGAGGCTCTATCCTAGTTCCATTTTCATACCACCATTCACAGAGATATATTAAGAAACTGAACATTTTTCTTCCTAATTCTTGCATTGGATGAAAGAAATCAATCAATGCAATATAAACCCATAAATGTCGTTCCACTACAAAACCAAAAGATTTTTTGACTGCGGACAAAGGAAAAAGCACGGAGGTAGATGGAACTTGGTCCAGGCTTGATATAAAGTCATTCAAGGATGAATACATTGTCAACAACATATTTTGCGGAATGATTTCTTGTTCTGACAGAAATTCGTCTGTTACTTTCATAGCTAAATCGTTTATTTCTTTTTGAGGAAAGGTATATGGATTTATATTGGTAGCGAAACAATAATACTTCGGAGTGTCTTGAATTACGGACGGAACAAACTTAATGTTGAGCTTCATTGTGCCAAGAACAGTCGATGTGTTGGGGATAAAAATCAATAAATCACACATGCATTGGATATTTCTCCCTTCGTTGAGAGATCCTAAACAAAGGACAAAACGACATGCCTGAATTGTCACTTTTATCATCAGATCCTTTCGGACTATATTAGGTTTGATCTGAAATATAGCTGACAGTGCAACGTCTACTAGAGAAAGATTTGCAGCTCTCCATACCATATCCTCTTCCTCATTTCCATCATCTATGCTATTCCCTTGAATTGGAGAAAAGTATCTATCTTGTATATCAAAAGCATCTGTCAAAGATAAACCCGTATTGTCAGGATATACAATATATCGATGGCAAAAAATCTCTTTTTCTAAGGTAGAGTATTTCAAAGAAGGTCGAGAAAGGTAATAGGATTGCAATTCTTTGGCAATATTAGCATTTTGCCTTTCGAACACATTATTAACCGCGTCAAAAAAATCTGGTGAATGTAAGTATGCTATGTATTGTTGCAATTCAAAAATACTTGATGCATATAAATACACATCGGAAGGAATATTTTCATTGTCTTTGATACGAATTGAATCTTTTTTTTCTATGCTTTCTTGGTTGGAATCACTACATACTAATGAAGATTTTTCAGTTTTTAGTGTATCACTTTCAGCAATGAGATCATTTTTATTCGTGATATTTTCCTGATCGCGTGGTTTAAATTTTCCATGGGTATGTGTAAGAATTTGAGCAGGAACATTAAATTCAGCTTCTTCATTATGAAAATATGGTTGTACTTCATGGGTTGGAGTTTGATTATTTGGTGATTGACCGTGGTTAATGCATTGCTTATAGCTTTCTTCTTGTTTACTAGAAAAAGATGATCCGAATTTTTCGTCGTGCTGCTGTTTGTGACGGGTTTGTGGTATTGATTCATTTATATTAGTGTTCCATAAGTGGCTATTTTGCCCTACTCGAATTTCAACAAATTCTTCTCGAATCAATTTTTTGTGTTGAAAATGAAAATTTTGTTGTTCCTTCACTTCCAATACACTTTGTGGTTAGACGAAACATTACAGGATGCGAAACGAATCAGTTTTTCTCCTCTATTGTGAAAGCATAAAAACAAAACATTTACTTACATCCATGTATCATGACGAAAATAGTCCTGATCCATTATAGAGATTTTGTAGAGTTCAGAAATTTCAATGTTTACACAATTAGGGCAATAAGAATGTAATGGGTGATCTTCTATTGTATCATTGTCGCTTTCTTCTTGATTAGGATCAAAGTGTCTGATCATGATTTTTTCATTTGTGGGAGAGCCAGCTATTGCTATCTCCAGATCTTTTGTCCAGTTGTCAAAGCTTTCCTTATATTGAAACCATAACTTAACTTTCTTCGAATTATCACATGTTGCGAAAGCAACAATAAAATTACCGCTATTACTTTGTGACTTTGCCAGTCTTGCATTGTACAAATTCGCTATACCACGAAGACCATGAGGGGTAGGTTTCTCCTTTTCAAAATACTTAAATGTTCCATCTTCATACAAGATGCAGAATAGTCTTTTCCATGGTTTTGTAGCTTTAGTGCTTATTGCTATCCATCCTGACCGTACCTGGTTTTGAGAGCCAGATTCGTATTTCCTCGGTAAGATGAGCTTCTTTTTCACAGCGGAAAATTTAATATGGGTCCTTTTTGATTGAACCTTTCTGACGCAACTAACAGCATCCGACTTTATCAATAATTTGGTGATAAATGAATCAAATCGTTCAGATTGACCCTCATCATCTATAATGGAGTAGAAAATTTCCCACGCCATTGAGATTGCCTCGGATTCTTGTATTGCTCGTGTTTTTAAAATAGCATAATTTTGTCCTAATATTTTTTTCCTTGCTCTTTTGACACTATTTTGAATTTTTAGCAATAAATTGGTTAAACTTCCTATAACGTTTGCCACATTCGCATTTTTTCCAAGCACAAATCCTTCAATGTCAATATGTTGTGGGAGAGATACATCTTGCCAATCGACTAAGTTATTAGGTTTAAATTCATCAGGAGGTGTAGCAGTTCCAGTGTCAAAGTTCATTACATCAACCATCCTATCGATCCACTCATACGGCAATATAATTGTTTTACCATAGAACCCATTGCTTTTCAAGACCCTCAAGAATTTTTCTTTATTCGCATTAACATTGTAAAGATCCCGTTGGAGGTGTATACAGTATTCTATATCAGATCTGAAAGGGCTGAGAAAAAATGAAGATGACATTAAGAAAGAATCATTCATCAAATAATATTTTTCTTCTCGTTTTTCACTTGATTTTATTGGATAATCAACATGAAATAACGTGGCTTTATGGATTGCATCAATCCATGATTGTCGTTCCTCTCGAGATTCAGTTATCCAGAAACGTCTAGGCCCATTTTCAACTGTTAATTCAAACATAAAGATTTGATCATGACATAGTTTAGGACATGACATTGAACTTGAGAAGGATGAGTCATCAGTAAACTGTTGGCTTCCTCGAGTCTTAACTGGACGACATGTGCACTTGTTTGCAATAAGAGGCAAACTCCTTTTTCTTGGTTGATTTCGAAGCGGTGTTTCAATCTGATTCGATTCCTGAAGCAAATAGGACATATCATCGTCACTTGCATTTGATGCTTTATCATTTTGAACCAATGACCGAGATGATGACCTACGTGCAAACAATTTGCGCATCATTTCTGCTGCTACAAATCGATTTTCATCGTCTTCATATATCATGAGTCCCATTGTAATGATAGCATGTTTAGACGACCATCTTCCATTTTGGCTTCTCTTGCGTTTGTGTAGACGGCCTGATTTCAATATTATATTTCCTTCACGATTATAAGATGAGGATCGTCGTCTCTTTTCATATAAGAGCTCAATGATAGCATGATGAAAAATATTTTGTTCAGTCTTGAAATTTTGAACGATATTAATTTCTTCGCTTAAAGTATTTGCACGTCGCCATATAGCTTTATGGGAGTTTAGTGCTTCTCCCGGTTCCTGGATGTCGCTTTCCTCTGAATTTGTATCAGTGACCCCCGATGAAAAATCTGGAGGAATTAAATGTTTTGAATTTCGACCAAATCCATTGAATAAAAAATCTTGCGATTTTTTGTTGTTAAAGCTTATGTCTTGAGTTCCACATCGAACTTGAGTTTGACTCATTTCTTTCGAAGAATTGAATGAATTGATATCGTCTTTTTCGGACTTAATCGTAAGATTATTCATATCCTCGTTAATCACACTCATATCCTCATTTGAGCGAATATAAGAATCACTGAGATCAGTTGATATTGAAGTTGCAATAGACAGAAGTGAGGGACTCTTGTGATAATTTTTTTGCGGCACAGCTGTTGTTTTTCTGAATTCAGTTGAGTCTCTCATATTTTTTTAAGAAATCATCATATCCATAGAAATGCATTTGATTTTTAAGATTCTTTTGATGCAATTCTAATGCATTCTCATTTTTTAATTCCATACAGCAGAGAGCTACAAATTCCTAAAAAGATAGGTGAGAAAGCGTCTTTTATAATTCATAATGACCACAAATCCGTCATAAAATAGGAGGATGTTCAACCACTTTAATTCAGCGAAGGCATTTCCATTTTCATCGAATGCATACAGAATGCAATACTAATTTACTACAAAAGTTTGATCCCATAAAACGTCATGATCGACTATCTTCTAATATCTTGATCCATTTTGTTAGACTTTACACATAATTTGTGAATGATTCATTTAAATATTTTTCCTGTAAGTTGGATTATATTTAGAACTAATAAAGAATTCTTAAGCAAGTAACTTATTTAAAACGCATTTTAAAATCTTATTGGCTTTAAGTAAAATATTTATAAACATGTTTAGATGGAGTTTTACGAATACGAGGACAGGTATCCTCTATATAGAAACCTTCGGCTCCCGCTGTCGAATTTAATTTATGTTAAAAAATGAGCAAAAATAAAAAATAAAATAAAACATTCTCTCAAGAGGCAGATATCATATGCTTCAATAACGACACAAGGTATATTGATCATTAGGAGCACACACATCCTTGTATAA
>Ga0209092_10003474_pt1 | contig 13656 bp, 12 predicted proteins | sample FraStrMetagenome_FD_187446 | JGI IMG/M metagenome (GOLD analysis project Ga0209092, IMG submission 187446) | Marine eukaryotic phytoplankton communities from Arctic Ocean - Fram Strait ARC3M Metagenome (SPAdes) (version 2) | ecosystem: Environmental > Aquatic > Marine > Oceanic | place: Fram...
CGATGTAATACAAAAAAGATATCCTCGTTGTGTTGTAGACAATATAGGCTGGATAAATGATGGCATTTGTGATCGCTTCGAATATGCAACTGAGGAATGTGGAAAGGACGGAGGGGATTGTAGAAATGCTTGTGACATGAATAATGAAGCTTTACTTGGAGATGGGTTCTGTGATGAAGAAAATAATGGTGATGGATGCACATTCGATGGTAATGATTGTGTTCCTTCCATGGAGCTGATAGGAGATAAATATGATGGTGGTCCAAAATGGATTGGAGGTGTGGTTGGACATGATGGAAATATTTATGGAATTCCATCGCATATGAACAAGATTTTGAAAATAGACCCTTCTGCAAATGCAACCAACCCAACAGCTCTCGTGGGAGATGATTTAGGGGATGAAGAGTGGAAATGGTGGGGTGGAGTAGTAGGAGATGATGGCATTATATATGGCGTGCCATATAATGCAAAGTCCATCTTGAGTTTCAACACGACGACAGAGAAAACACAACTCATCGCCGAAGGACATTCATTATTGTTATCTGGTGGGAAATTTATGGGGGGAGTGTCGGCTAAAAATGGTATGATCTATTTCATCCTTGATCTCAACAACAAAGTGATCAAATTTGATCCCTCCAATTCAACAGATCCTCTGACGGAAATTGGAGATGATCTTGGAAGTGCTCAGGGGAAGATGCGTGGTGGGGTTCTCGGAAGTGATGGTAACATCTACGGCATACCCTATTTTGAAAATAGAGTGCTCAAAATTGACGTCACAAATGACTCCACATCATTTATTGGTGACGACTATCCAGATAAATGGAAGTGGCATAATGGAGTACTTGCAAAAGATGGCAACATTTATGCATGCCCATATAGTACGAATCAAATATTACAAATTGATGTTCAAAGCCAAACTACAAAATTGGTAGGGCCTGATCTAGATGATGATTTTTGGAAGTGGAGTGGCTTTGTGGAGGGAGAAGATGGCTTCTTGTATGGAATTCCCTATGTGTCCAATGAGCTTCTTCGCTTCGACCCGATACATCACACAGCCACGTTGATTCCACTACCGGAAGAATGGCATGGATGGGCGAAATGGGAGGGAGGAGTTCGGGCGGCCAATGGATTCATTTATGCAATTCCTACCGGTGCAGATCAGGTGTTATCCATTGCACCTCTGAAGGTTAGACCCTAATATATAACAGATAATTATGACATAGTAAATGCACAGCTTGAAAATCTCATTGGTGATCGAATGCGTTGAAATTTCAATTGTGAAGTTCGTTCCTGGGATTTTTTGTTTTTTTTTTGTCGCCCAATATTTTTGAGCCGATCCAATCTCTCCTTCTGTGCATCAGGGCTCCACATACGCAAGAACATCTGTGCAATCACAGAGGTCCACGTGGAAACCAAATCAACACTTTTCATCCATCTCTGCTGTTTCATTTCGCAACCTTTGCTGCTGAATGACATACACCCCATTCCAACAGGAACAAATGTCAGCAGAGATTGTTGCTTGAATCGTAAAATGCTCTCATGACAATATACGAGAAATACAAATAGGAAATCATCTTGAGTAACGACGAGAACACCATTGTAAAAATGCCATAATTTGATATTGAAGAGACTTGTCCAATTCCATTTTTGAATCATTCTCAAAAGTCCCTTTTTGTTGCGAATCTTTGTTTCCTACCATGTCACATTGGATAAAAGCACATAATCATCATGGAATTAACGAGTATAATTAATGTGATGGATGGGTGAGAGATTTGATAATCAAGAACCAAAACGAGAAACAAATACATTTTATTTCATGGAATACTTTGAATGCTCTTATAGTCTAAGCCTTTCTTCAAAACAAATTCAGTTGAGATCATTGATCAAATGAAGAAGATATCACATAGAAACAAACAAATAAGCTTGGTTTTGTATGCCCGATACATTGCAAGAAATACAAACCTTGCAAGAATCTTTCTTGAGTTTCAATTTCGACAAAATGCTGAAGCAAACATAATTTTTGAGAATTGTTGTTCCTTCATCGAATCTGCAAAATGGAAAGAGGAAGTAGCGATCACCCTCCATCCCCCCCTCCCAACTAAATCATCAAGCTTGATTAATGAAAAAGACACATTAGCAAAACCTGTACTCTCTCATGATAATAACGGATGTAACATTGCTGGTGTAATTTTTGGAATTTCTTGATTTTTGCTAGTGATCAGACCAAGAAAGTGCTTCAATGATAACCCCTGCACCTTACAGTAAGAGCTTGAGAGCATAGTATTTAAATGTAATCTGAGATGCTCTTTTTTAGACGGTCTTCTTGTTTGTGTAAAAAGTGAATGAAAGTCAATAAGCGTCATAATCAAATATCTATACAGCAGACGAAAAGATTTGTTTATACATTATGCTTATTTGCTTATTATCAAAATATATTTTTATCAAATCCGTTTTATTGTTTACTTGTAACTCATCGCAGTAAGAAGCTAAATTAACAAAACCAACCATAAAATCAAAATTTTTCACTAAATGTGCATGAGCTTCAAACTGAATTAATTACATGATTATTCTCATCAAGATCAAATGGATAACCCCAAAGGTAGACCAAAATGAAGCCTTGTCATATTGCTTGCTCTTCCTCTAATGTTAACTACTGACACTCCATGAATAGTATTAAGGGTAACAGACAGAAAGGTATTTATTACACGCATCAGATTAGCGTTCCCTCATTAATTGTGATATTTCAATGTGTCTACAAATAATTTCTCGTTGATCAGTTTGTAGCATAGAAAGCTGACATGTGTCTATTATCAATGTTTTGTAATTTTAGAAAACGATGATAGCATTCGGTTGTGGCTCTCGAAAGTTACATCGATATAGGAAAATGTGTCACTAAACATTCAATCCATTTGAAAATAATTTGTTCCACTCATGAAGCAAATGCAAACGCAAATACGATTTTGACAGCCCTTGTCGTTACTCTGGGTTCCAGGGAGACCATAGAGTTAGGGGGATGAAAAGCTTGAAGAAAAAATGCGAAATGATCAAAATCAGAGACGTATGCGGAATATGACTGGAAATTTCGAAATATTTTGTTACAAAAGTGAAAACTTGATTATAACACACATGGATTCTTAAGTTTCCATTTGGGATTCAAAGAAAGATATCTATTGGTGACAAAAGAAGATTCGTCATGTTCAAGTACACTAATCATATCTCCTCAAATTTTAAAGTAGAATCTTTTTTGCAGATCCGTAACTTTTATCGCTCCTTGAAGTTTTTCATAAAGGCATGTGGAGGAGTTATGCACATTGTGTTTCAATGCATTATGATTATATCTTCTTACACAATTTTAACAACAATGATGAGAAATGAGACGAAGTTGAATAGGTTGTATCGCTAAATTAGTCAACTGTCACTATTTTTTAGGTATTGAACCGATAATGAATCCCGTTTCAGATCCTCATACTCCAATAAATATGAGGGACGAGCCGTTCCAAGAATTATTATCCCTAATTGTAACCAAATAAGAACAATAATAAAATAAATATTTAGGTGGTAAGGACTGTAGCAAATTGTCATCGCTCACATTTATTATTTTTATTTCGCACCATTTATCACAATCACTACAAAAATTCAGAATAAAGACAAGAACAACAAATATCCAGCGATATATTAAAACAAACTCTCTCACATTCATCAATTTCTCATCGCATGTTTTTTCTAAAGCACAACTGCATGTTGAAGTGTGTTCTCTCAGCAGCAATTCTCAAAGAGAGTGTTGTATTCGGAAAGTTCAGTTCGTCTTCTACGCCAAACCTAAGATCACTTCAAAAGAATTGTGCAGCAGACGTCAAGGAATGTCCAGGAAATTTCGTGTTTGTTGGTCGTAACCCTTTGAACAACTGCGTATTCTTTCCCTGTCCAGGAGACCGTTTGGATTGCGAAGAAGATCTTCGTATCTGTCCAGATGATACTACACTGGTCGGCCGTGATCCTGAAAACAACTGCGAGTTTTTGCCATGCCCAGTCATTGAAACATGTCCCACAGATTTTAAGCAATGTGCAGGTGGATTCGTATTTGTGAATCGAAATCCAGATAATGATTGCGAATTTCATCTGTGTCCAGAGGAAATAGTATTATGTGCTGCAGACGTCTTTGAATGCCCTGATGGTGTAACATTTCTGAGTCGTGATACAGACAACGCCTGTGAATTTCCTTCCTGTCCTATCATTGAGGAAACATCAGCTTGCACTGAAGAAGCACTTGAATGTCCCGATGGAGTCACTATTGTCAGTCGTGATCCGGATAATAATTGCGAGTTCTCACCTTGCCCTGCTGTTGCGGTTGTATGCACAGCTGATGTCTTCAAGTGTCCAGATGGTTCTTTCGTCAGTCGAGATCATGATAATAATTGCGAATTTCCGGCATGTCCAATCGATGAGATAGTATGTTCAGCAGACGTATTTACGTGCTCTGATGGCACTTTTGTCAGTCGTGATCCGGATAATAACTGTGACTTCAGCGAATGTCCACCTGCAGACATTTTTTGTGCGGCTGATGTGTTTACATGTCCTGATGGAACTTCTGTCAGTCGTGATCCGGATAATAACTGTGACTTCAGCGAATGTCCACCTGCAGACATTTTTTGTGCGGCTGATGTGTTTACATGTCCTGATGGAACTTTTGTAAGCCGTGATCCCGAAAATAATTGTGCATTCCCTGATTGTCCAATTGATGAAGTAGCCTGCGCAGCAGATGTATTCACATGCCCAGATGGTTTTACATTTGTTAGTCGAGATCCTGAAAATAACTGTGACTTCAAGGAATGTCCACCAGTTGAAGTATTTTGTCCAGAAGATGTATTTACTTGCCCCGATGGCAGCTTTGTGAGCCGCGATATAAGTAATGATTGTGAATTTGAAGTATGTCCACCAGTTGAAGTAGTTTGTCCAGAAGATGTATTTACATGTGAAGACGGTACTTTTATCAGTCGTGATCCAGAGAACAACTGTGAATTTCCTGAATGTCCTCCTTCTTCTGAACCTATGATGGTAGGATGCACAAAAGATCTTTTCCTTTGTGGAGATGAAATTACCCTGGTGGGTCGTGATCCTGACAGTAACTGCGAGTTCGCTGCATGTCCTCCGGAGATTTGTGCCAGTGATTTCTTCAACTGCTCAGATAATGTGACAATTGTGAGCCGTGATCCAGATAATAAATGCGAGTTCATGCCATGTCCTGAACTAGAAATAGTATGCGCTACTGATGTGCTTGGATGTGCTGACAATGTTACATTTGTGAGCCGTGATCCAGACGATGACTGCGAATTCACACCTTGTCCAGTAATCTTAGATGAAGAAATAGTTTGCCCAGGAGATGTACTTGAATGTCCTGGTAACACTACATATGTAAGTCGCGATCCAGACAATAACTGCGAATTCCTAACATGTCCTCCTATTGAGGAAGAAGTATGTACAACAGATGTATTTACGTGCTCAGACGGTATTACAATTGTTGGTCGGGATCCAGAAAATGATTGTGAGTTCGAACCTTGTCCTGATGATGAAGACAAATGTTCAAGCGAACTCAAAAATTGTCCCGATGGCTCATTTGTGGGACAAGATCCAGATAATAACTGTGAATTTAAACCATGTCCAGAAGTGGATGACTCAAGTGCTACCAATCAAATGCAAAGTGTTTTTCTTGCATTCCTTAGTATGGGCCTTGGATTGTTTGTGATTTAAAACATGGATATCAATCTTGCTACATGATTCATAGATGAATAAATATTAAGTGTATTTGTGTTAAAAAACGATTTCTTTATTAACAATTCATTTTATATAGAGCATGATTTATGATTGAAGAGTCCAGTAACATCTCTAGCTTATTGTTTCATATTTAGCATGACTTGCTCCCCTAATTGAAGAATCTCATCTTTCCATTCTTTTTCTATATCTGACTCTGTCAAATCATTCATAATTTTTCTGACTACACTCTCTGTTTTTTCCTCCCATGAGTCTTTGCACGAAAGAGCGATTGTATCCATTACATTCAGCATTCGCTCTTGTGAGCTTATATTTTTTTTTTGACTATAAATGTTTAGCAATGTAGGTGCTGAATGACACCATGAGTAAGATAAAAAAGCATCAAGTACGGGCTGCGAATGATCGGTAGCTTCTCTAGCCTCCACCACTATATCCGATCCAAGGCTTAATATTTTCGTTGCCAGGGAAAGATCTTTCTCAGATGGATTGGGCGCGTAAAGTAAAGCTTTCAGCATTTCTTCAAGGATTTTGGGGCCGTTAACGGATAAGAAATATTCTTGTGCTGGAGGATTGAATCGAAGTAATGATCCCAAGGCATAAATAATCTTTTGTTGCAATATCAAACCTGATTTTTTATTCTGAATTATTTCCTCATGATTTTCATGTTCCGGATCCGAAATGAGAGTGTTTTGAAATTGAGAAAGGAGTAAGTCTAAGACATTGATACGTCCTGATGGTGTTTTATTCGTCGAAGAAACAAATCCCAATCTAGAAACGTCTTCCAAAGCCCATGGTAAAAACTCATGAACATTTTTAACAGCTGTTCCTATAACCCATGCAGAAGCAGTTTGTATCTTTTGTTTATATCTTCTTTGAGAGAAGGCAGAAATGATCGCTTGATCAATTTCAGTCTCATTTGCAAAATTATCTTGAATATGTTCAAGAGCTTTCAAATGGGCATCGTCTGAAAGCAGTGATACTAAAAGTGGCCAACCCTCTAATGTATGAAAATCTCTAGCATTGTCCAAATCCGTTAATTGATATTCAAGATCATCCAGTACAAATTCAATGCTATTATCAATTACTTCTTCCTCTTCATTAGTGCCATCCTTTGTCAAACCAGCATAGGAAATAACTCCATCTTGGATATACGTTTGAATTGCATAAATTCTTTTTTTGAGAATTTTAGGTAAATCTGCAACTTCTAATTCTTTTAAGGCCTTTTGACGAGTCGTCCAAATTTCTACCATATGTGTTTCGAATTCTTGTTTTATCTCTAAAGAAGCATTTTCGGGTGGCAATTCTGGAAGGCCCATTCGAATAATTTCATCTTCACCCAATTTGGATAAAGTTCGATGCATCATCATGAAATCATATTGGGGTTCTTTCTTTCCACCTGAAGCATTTTCTGTGATTTCCTCTTTTTGTTCTTCATGTTTGGGTGTTCCATCAATGTTCCGTACAAGTGCTATGGAACCATCTGAGTTCACTTCTGCGGAAAAGGTACCCTCTTCACCAACGATCGAAACCACTTCCTCTTTTAAATCGTTATCAACATCAGGTAATTTGACCCATTTTTCACCTGTGGACAAATCCATTTTAATATGAAGCCCAGCAGGTATCGTTTCCCCTTCTTTTAAGAGTGCCCATTCTTTCGTGGGTACAATTTCAGCAGCGTTGATGACTTTTATGCTTGTGTTCCAAGTATTCCATGAAAGGAACATAAATACAAGTAGGAGCAAATGAGGTTTTTTTATAGAATTCTTCATCCTTGTCAATTTCTGATAGAGAAACAGTATTTTTTGTATTGTAGCGAAACAATTTGTTTCTATTTTTTTTATGATTTGATCGTTGTTGATACAAATAATGATACATGCACCGCGTGTCTTTCTCAGGAGATCAAAAGATGGAGCAAGTCTTTCAAGGTTGTTCCAATCTTCATTTAGTGGGAATAAATTTCCACGTGTAAGGTTAAGGATGTGGAAATCGACCACAACATACCAAGATCAAGAGGATTGATTGATAGGCTCGAATCTCACAAGCACTTGATTAGCACTAAATAAGATGTTTAGTAGCGGTCAGAATACGTCATTATGTTAAGATGATTTTCATATTTACTGATCACTGCTGTAATGAAGTAAGGATTTAATGAAAAGATTATCATCATATCCCTTCTCTCGAAAAATCAAGATAGTCTTGTGAATCCCATTTAAAATGTTTAGTCTGAATTCATGCCTAAACTACTGTATCCTCATCTGCTGGTGATAGAATTTGAATTTGGTACGTGATGAACTGTGACAGAGTGTGGTCAGTGGATCGATTCTTGTCAAGATTGAATTTGAACTTTAATTATTATGATTCCTTGAATGTATTCATGAAGGGCTCTATTGCATTGCTTGAAATAGGAATTATTTCATAAAAAAAGTAAAACTGTAATATACATTCTAATCTCACCAGTAAGATGTTTCAGTCGTAAGTAGTAAGGTGTTGAGTACTGGGATCGGCTCATTTTTAAGATGATTCTTAAGTTTTCCCAGTACTCAAATAAAAATTACGCAAAGGATCCATATTGGGGTTACCAAAAAATTAAGATTGAATTCAAATTTGGTGCATGGAAAATGTTTGGTCAGCATGGTCATGGGATCGATCCACATCAAGATTGATTTTTAACTACAACTTTTGTTATTTTTCATTATATTTATGCAATGATGTGTTGTATTTTTCCAAAAAAATCATTTCATCAATAAAGTAAAATGTACAATGTGATGTAATCATAATTAAGCCATTCAATAAACTTGATGGATTATTATTGTTTATTCTTAAGTGATATGTTTCCTCCTAATGAAATGAAGTGCCTCATGATAACAACAAAACCAAATATCAGATATAGAATATAAATTGATAAGACAAGTATATCTCATACTAACTAATGATCAACAAAAGCACAACCAAGGAAATCATTTGAATCACTGCACATTATAAAAGAATGTATCCTCTACTCTAATGCATACAGAAATTGTTGTTCTTGTAGAAAAGACCACCAATGCATCTTCAACATGTTCATCTATTACAATGCAATCACTAATGATGACTTGAGAAAAAATAACAAGGGGACAGTTGAACAATTACAATACACAAATCAATGTTAGTTCAGCAATGGATAATGGCATGTGTACCTCAGCAATGGATTATTTTCTGAAAAATGGTTATGCATATGATCAAGCACATGTGAAAAGTAATTCTTATTATACATAAAACAAAGAATCAACATATAAAAGTGTATTCCATGATATCATGGGATCAGGGTTATAGATATCTACACAAAAATTTGTCAACAGGAACTCACCATTTCATGATCTTGAAACTAAACTAATTAATGTCTTTTAAAATATGAGATCAGAGTCAAAAATGTTTCTCTAAGGTACATAAGAATTAATTATGTTGATGATCTTCTCATTGTTTCAAGTAACCCTAAGGCCATCACAGATACCCTAGAATCGAAGTTCAAGTTGAAACTTAAGAATACAGGTCCAATTAAATACCATCTGGTTCGAATTTTGATAGAGACTCTGATGATCATACCTTACTTACGTCACCAACCTAGTATATTACCAGAATGTTAGATAACTATATGTGGATGATTGGGACATTGCCAAAAGAAGTTATTACTCCATTGATCAAAGGAGATCACCCTGAGCTTGATGCAACCAGTGAACTAGATGTTGATGGAATAAAGAAGTATTGATCTCTGATAGGCGCACTTCAATGGGTTGTAACTCTGGGAAGGTTGGACATTGCAGTAGCAGTTATGACTCTATCAAGCTTCAGAGCAGCACCGCGTGAAGGCCACCTGGAAAGAGCAAAGAGAATCTATGGTTATTTGAGGAAGATGAAGCATGCAGGATCAGATTTTGAACTGGTCTACCGGATTACTCATCCATTCCAAATGAAGAATATGATTGGGAAAAATCTATCTATGGTAATATGGAAGAGAGCTTGCCACATGATGCACCGAAAGTGTATGGTCCACCTGTTATTATGATGACCTATGTGGATGCCAATCTCTGTCATGACTTCTTACTGGCAGATCTGTGACTGGAATTATTCATTTGTTGAACCAGACTATCGTGCATTACCTCAGTAAGAAGCAACCTCTTGTTGAGACAGCTACCTATGGTTCTGAATATATGGCAGCTAGAATCGCAACAGAACAGATTATGGATCTTCACAATACTTTGAGGTACCTTGGTGGCAACCTAGTCGGACCCACTTATATGTTTGGAGATAACAAAACTGTTGTTGATAGTTCAAGTAAAGCAAAATCAACACTACATAAGCGTCATGTCCTCCTATCCTATCATCGAGTAAGAGAAGCAATTGCTGCCAAGGTAATCAAATTTGTTTTCATTCATGGCAATATTAACCCTGCTGATATCCTGAGTAAGCTTTGGGGATACCAGCAGATCAAGACAAGGCTGAAGGCAATGTTGTTCTGGAAGGGTGACACTGCTGATATCAGTGAATAGCTCGGAACTACGGGGAGTTGTGAATTACATGCATTTACGTACACTTTCATATTGATTGTAATTATAGTTCCTCATGGAAGGTGGTCACTGTTTGTCTGTATTTAGTAGACTTTGTATCGCGCATATACACACGTACAAGTCTACACAATACTACTTGTTTAGCTTAATAATTGTTGAGTGAAATTCGATCTTCAATCAAATTCACTTTTCTAAAACTAAAACTTTTTTACGTTTTACTCTAGTTTGATTACAACAGCATCAAACTTCAAACGCCATCACCTCCAACCCTGTCGAGCAAGACAGTAATGCAGTGAAAGGTCTACGGAATAGTCTACATCTATTCTACAGTTTATTATACCCTCATCGCAAACCTACGAGAATGAGGAAAAATTCTTCGATCGCATCCCTGTGGAAGTACTATTGGCAGCGATGAGGGTTAATGGCTTCCCAGAACAAGGCTTTTTGGAATTAAAAGCCAGTGGTATGGAACCGAAAGCGGTGGAAATAATTACAGGTAAAGGTATAGCACATGCTCAATTTGCATGTGGGATTGAACAGGGAAACCCAGATTCCCCAACTATTGCTAATTTAGTGATAAAATTTAAGCATGATATCTGGCTTAATATTAAGTCTAAGGTATTGAAACAGCGAACTTTACGTAATATGGAATTAAAGAACCTTTCCACGACTAGCACGACAACATACAATACTGATGCATACAAAATGCACATAACGGATCCTTTGGACAGTTTGGTGGTTGTAGATCATATCGGATACTGTGACGATAACTCACGTTACACATCATCTTTCGACAAGGATGAAGTCATTCACGCAACTAAATTTTTCATCCAACAGGTGGGTGACTTATCCTTGGTCACTAAAATCGGAAGAAAAGGATCGAAATCGGAAATACAATATCATCTTCCAAATTACAGCAGTATTGGTCTTCGATAGGGTTTTGTTTCCCTTTCTTTGGTGCTTTTGAATCAGGATCACTCTCAGGGTCAACTTCTTGAATGAAATCAAATGTCACATATCTAAGAGGTCCAGCTCCAGTTGAAATTTTATGGCAGAAATCAAAAAATAACCCAGGAATTGTAACACATATGCTGGATTGGATCTAATTTCATATTCAAATTCTGGTATTTGAAAGTCCTGCAGTAAAAAACTCCAGGTTTCAATTCCCTGAATATTCCAGACCTTTGTTGTCTACCTTCTCTAGAAGGTGTTTAGCAAAATATTTGTCAGCATTCAGTCTAGCACAGTCAAATTGTGTATTGAGCACTAGTGCTATGTGAACTTTGTAAAAACTCAAACAACACCTAATGAAACCTTTTTGATTGATGTCTTCAAAATGTTGCTCTGAAGCTTGCTTGCTTAACTTTTCCTTAATATTGTCCAGAGAAAACGTAGGATTTTCATTAATTTGAATTATGTCCAGTACAAGCTGTCCCATGAAGCTGCCTTTAATCATAGCTTCAATTTTATTTATTGAATTAATGCAGTAAATGCTGGAGACGCTATTAATTCTAATTTGTCTGATTTGATGGGTCTATATAATGTACTTTACATATGTGTTGGAGCAGAATTTATATTCGGAAAATAACAATAAAGAAATCTGTTCTTTATTCTTGTTCATGTCATATGTTTGAAAGGTTCGGTATACCTTGCAGACATAGGTATCATTTCCCAATTACATTGAACCATCAATACATGATGTATCAGTTCCATACTGGAAACAATATTCTCTTTATTGTTATAACAAAAACAATACACAAGAGAAAGCCATTGATTTGGGAAGATTATTAAAAAATCTTCACGACAATGACACAAAGGGACCATTCTGTACAAAACGAATGTACAGTCATGTTCCCATATGCACTGAAATTCCATCATTATTTAGAAATGATGGAATACTTTGTAGAAATTACGATATCAAGAATTTAGTTGATAATGAAATTTTACATCATCCTTCTGGATATGGAATTACTATGTCCATATCACAGGATTGTCATGATACATTAAACATGTATGAATCAGATGAAGAATCAGTAACTACACTTTCGTCATCTGATAATCTTGATGAAACTTTTGTTAAAAATTCGAAACAAAAGACATCTAATGATTTGAATTGTTCACATAAGAACAAAACAAATGCATACGGTGAACTAATGCCTATGTTTGCAGAATTAGTAAATCACCTAAAGAATAAACCTCAAGTTGACATTAATAGAGTAAAATCTCTAATAGGGAAGATTGCTTAAAAATCTTCACAACAATGATACAAGGGGACCATTCTGCGCTAAACGAATGTACAGTCATGTTACCAAGAAAATATATAAAAAAACTATAGAATCAAGAACTACATTGTTCTTTCTATAGAAACATATTATAACCATAAGCTATAACAATGAGTAATCCTCTAGCAAAAACTTTTAAATCTTCTTCAACAACATTCCAATTTTGACAAATTTAGCCACAAAAGTTCAGAACCAAATGCACTTACTTCAAAAGCATATGGATCATATGAACTCCATTCAATCCAGGGCCTGAAGAATGAAACCTCACCCAAATGATATCAAAGCCTTTCTAAGGTACAGGAGAGAGAATGCTAGGAGTTGCAAAAAGAAGAGAAGATGCAGTATCCAGTTAAGCAAGAAAAGATTAAATTCATCAAACATGCTGAAATCTACATCACAAAAGTGCTATTATTACTGAGGATTTTTTTGATTTTGATCAAGCAGTACATCCAGTAGAATTTTTCTGATGAAGAAGAAACTGATATTTTGTATGCATTTCTACCAATGCAATGCCTACAGAAGAACCTGTACAGGAAAATATGGTGACAGTGTATGATAGTACAGCAGAATTTAGTAGTGATATTGAGAGTACTAATATTCATTTCATTTATCCAGGGAGTACAAATAATATCCAAACTATAGAATCAACAACTACATTGTTCTTTCTATAGAAACATATTATAACCATAAGCTATAACAATGAGTAATCCTCCAACAAAAAGATTCAAATCTTCTTGAACCATATTTCCACAAAAAATATTATCTTGTCTGGATTGCAGACAAGCAAATAAGAACAAACCTTCAACATGTGAAATGGTACACGCTTTTGTTTGTTCTTGCTGCTTCACAACTTGGAAAGTTTGTGCAATATGCAAAGAAATGAAATTTACATTTAAGACATTTCATAAAATTGATGAGCACTTCTTAACAAAACATAATCGGCTGTGGGCCCCCCTAATCTAGGGAGGGCACAAGCCCCCTACAGTTCACTGTCATTCTGTCTATTAGGCAAAAAATAAAAATTTACACGAAAAATAGAAGTAAATTATATCCATCATGAA
>Ga0209092_10003475_pt1 | contig 13651 bp, 9 predicted proteins | sample FraStrMetagenome_FD_187446 | JGI IMG/M metagenome (GOLD analysis project Ga0209092, IMG submission 187446) | Marine eukaryotic phytoplankton communities from Arctic Ocean - Fram Strait ARC3M Metagenome (SPAdes) (version 2) | ecosystem: Environmental > Aquatic > Marine > Oceanic | place: Fram...
TTACATGGCTTTATAAATTAAGAAGTATATAGAAAAGATGCTTGTCCCGCCAAGATCCAAATGGGACGATCATGCGCATGCATTGATGCGAACACTAGCATCCGAAAGCCATCGAAGGAGAGTTCGAAAAATTAATCGCGCTATTTCTAGTTTGGAGCAAAGGTATGCATACTACAGTGCAAAATGATTCAAAAGCTGTTTATAGCAATCTTCTTTTCCTTGGAATTCTTCTATGAAGTTTATGCGTTGCTTACAAATTTTCATTTCTCATCAATGCTACAGGAGTGAGGATGTGAGCAACACTAATAGTAGAGCTGGTATTCGATTCTACAAACACATCTTGAAAGTAATGGAAGGAAGAAACAACGAAATAGAACGTCAAAACAAAGACAAGTCTAAAACCACAATTGCAACAGCAGGTATGAATACAAGACATAAAAACAAAAGAAAGCCCTCCATAGAACCCCCAACAAAAAGTAGTAAATCAAAGTCTTCGAAGTATTCAAAAAAAGTGAAACCTGAAACTAGCGAAAGCGAAAATGACGATGATGAGTCACATGAATCCAACGATGAGTCCTCTTTGACATCTGGTTCAGATATATCAATAATATCTGTTGGTGCTGACTTTTTGGATCAGCATAATGAGTTATGTGAAGTTTGTGCAAAAGGTGGAGAACTTTTATGCTGTAGTACATGTACTTTAGTATTCCATTTCGCATGTGTCAGGCCCACTATTCGAGCCCCGCCTAATAATAACTGGAGTTGCGCTTATTGTGTCGCTACTGGAGTTACTGGACTAAAAAAAGAAGCGAGAGCTAGACGCCGTGCTGCGCAAGCTATACGCGAAATGACAAAAATGACGGAGGAATTGAAAAAGAAAAAAGACAAAGTGGATGAAGATGATGAAGATGATGAAGAAGTTAAAGAGAATACTGATAAGGAAGAAACTAATGAATCGTCTGCTCCATCCTCACCATGTCGTTCGCAATCTCTATGCAGTGATGAAGCTTCTAGCACAAAGTCAAAGAAATCATGTAGTACCTCAAATTCCATATCCCTGAAAAGCAAGGCTAGGCATAAGCTGATCGATTCTCTGACCCCAAAAGAAATTGATATTAAAAAAACCCGCGCAACACGCAGAAAACGTCGCCAGCCTACTCTGTTCGATCCTCAGTCATGCCCTGCGTCGGAATGGAAATCAGACACTGCTAACAAATGGAGAGAACCTGCAAAAATAGAGACCAATAATCAAAAATCTAAATCTGTATCATCTCCAAGAAAGGAAAAGAAACAACATAATGTGAAGAACTCATGTGCGTTGATAAAATATACAGGCAATACCGCAAATAAAAATGTAAAAGGAAATCAAGATACAAATAAGGAAGAAAAACGCGAGCCAAAGCTTTGGTGTACCTACTGTAAAGATGACAAACACATTACTGTGTGTTGCTTTTGTGGTTGTCGCGAGTGCTTTAGTAAACATGACGAGAAGAATCTTCTTATTTGCGATGCTTGTGACTCGGAATATCATATTTATTGCTTAGATCCGCCCTTGACTTCGATTCCAAAAACCAAAACTTGGTTCTGCCCTAGCTGTAAACCGAAATATCCAACTCCAAAATCTGACCGTGCTGATGCAGTGAATAAAGTAGATGTTTCCTCCACAATGAAATCGCGAATACAATCAACATCAAAGAAAATTCAACCAAAACCAGAGAATTCAATAAAGAAAGATACAATAAACCAAGACGGAACAAAGAGAAAGAAAATAGTGAAAGAATCTCCAGATCAAGATGATCCTCATGCACCAAAAAAGCAGAAGCTGAATTCAAAGATAGTTTTTAAAGATGAAGCGATGGCAAAGATTAATAACATAGCACTTACAAGTCCAATAGCTGGTGAGATTGAGGACGATAAAGAAAATGCATCTCAGGTTGAAGTAGAACCCAACGTTAAATTCACATCAGAGAGGAAAAATATAGAATCTAATGTCAGTAAAGTAGCATCCAAACCTTCTGCAATTAACGTGCCTTCCATACAATCTCAAATGTCCTTGACAAACTTCAAGAATACTCAAGCTCTAGTTAGTAAAGATGATCAGAAATCATTGAATATTACACATGTGGAACATGATAAGAAGAAAGGAAAAAAATCAGACACGAACAAAAATAAAGAAATTAACAGGTCACCAATTAAGAAAAGCAATACTTTTTCAGATGGAAATCTTTTTCGTGGCAGCAAGTCGGATTTGAAATACGAAGATAGCACTGGTGTAAGAAACGTAAGTGACAGCCTACTTAGTGAAAATCTTGATTATGCAAAGCCTGTACCAGCAACAGGAGATAAAGATGGTGAAAAGTCAATTACTAAAGTATATCCTACCAAAAGAGACCTAAAAAATGACACAAAAGAAGCAAAAAGTAGCCTTGAAAGTAAGCTAATACGAAACAAGAAAGCATGTACCTCACCACTATTCCCTGAAGGTGATGATACTGATACAAGATTTACTCCAAAGATAGAATCTACCAATAACATGCACTCTTCATCGAGCATTCACATATCTCAAAAAAGTCGCAGTGGAAGAAGCATTAAGAGAAATGCTTTCCACGATGAAGTGGAATTAGAAAAACAACATTTTAAGCCACAACTAAACTGTGTAGATCAAAAGCAAAAAATACCAAAGAATATCTTTCAGCAGAAAATTGAATTATGTGATGGAAAATCTAATCCACAACGTAAAGAAAAAGGAGAAACAACAAAATTACCACTAGTCACGATTCAAAATGAAAAGAAATCAATTGAACTGAAACGAGTAGAAGAGAGTTCCGTTCAAAGTAAAAAGATTGTATTAGCAGTAGCAACTACCACTTTGACCACTGACACAATTCCTGAAACATTGCTTCCGAAGACTTCAGCTGTTGCTAAAATCACCATCAATAATTCCGAGAACGAAAATAACGAAAGAAATAATACAAATGAAGAAAAGGCCACGATTTCTTCGAAGGCTATAAATGATCAAACAACCACAATAACTGAAACTATACCTAGCAACATCAACTCAGCTATATCATCAATTAAAGTTCCCAGAAGGAAGCCTGGAGCGAGGGAATGCATGCAAATATCTAGAAGATTCGGTGTTCAAATTATTCCTCAAAAATATATGGATACACTTTTGGTACGTCAACATGTCGGAACATTTCATTTACAATTACTTGGAACACTGCTTAAAGCAAATTCTCACTGTATTATTTCTTGATATCTTGTAAGGATTATTGCCTTAGGGGTAAAGTAGAACATCTTATCAGAATGCGTGAAAGATTGGACGAGGTAAGAGTGTTTTCTCTTTTCCACAGCAATATAAATGAAAAACAATATGTTGTTTATTCACTATTTTTGTTCTAATTTTAGCATTCTAGAATGCTCGAAGCGCAACTGGCTGGACTAGAAAGCCTTGTGGAACAAAATGGGGAACTTGACATCTCTATTTCAAATCCTCCAGCTGTTACAAGTGAGCCATAGACAAGCAAGATAAAGGGATCGATGAAATCTTAAATGGTTTCATGCAGAAAAAAATTATGTTGAAAACGAAATGAATTAAAAACTTTCATCAATATTATAATGTTGAGATTATTTTAGCAAATGTCATAAGCTTTCAATGTCTGTTTCTCGTGTCAAAAAGAAAAAATCTTTTCCGTGATTCGATAAATTTGAGGTCTTGTTCATTATTCATTTGGTCGGCATTTTGAAAAACGACAGTCCTATATTCTACCACGAAACGCGTCATGAATGACCAATTTTTGAAATAAAGGCTGAAATATAGACATATTCTTTCAATCTTGGCTGAAAGAAGCAAACCCCATTTAGGCTTTTTCCCACCCTTTGGTTTTCAACAAAGAAATATGTTCATAGAGAAACCAAAAAGATCATCTATTCCATCTATGGCCTTTTTCGTAAAGTGTCATGAAATAGTCCTAAATATTTTCACTTAATTTTAAGCATTCTCATTTCGATTAGAACAGATATCCTTTAAATGTGCTATGTATTCGTATACGTTTAACAATATTTATGGTAGATATTTCGTTGAGAATTAGAACGAAAGACCATGTAAAACTTTTTTCTGAGCATGTATGATTATTGTATGTGCATATGTAAGATACTAAAATGTATTTACGTAAAGCCTTTGAAGAATAGAAAGTTTACCAAAATACTTTTTGTCATCATGGATCTATTACGCTACATACACTAATACTTTGATTGATTTTCGGAGTATGTAAGAATTAACTGCAATTTCTACAGAGGCCTTGTTACGAACATTACGACTAGCCGTCCTGGACGAATCATCAGTCAGTTAAATATTCTTATCGCGGGCCGTGAAAGCCGTCTATGCACTAATGTGATCAAACTCCTAAACACGTTAAAATAAATATACTACTACTACTTACTACTACTAATACTGTGATCGACGGAATGCGGTGCTGAAATTGTATTGCTTAAACTCGTAAGATTTGAGAATAGAATATTAATTAGTAGTCGAGCTAAAAAAATTGACATTTTCAGACTGACTCCTTGCATGCTTAGACTAAAGAGTGATTCATATAATCTCCCTGTAAGATCAAATATACTTACAACCTTGCAACTAATCCTTTCTAATTTTTTATTCAAACTACGGAACCTTTTACATTTTTCCATCATAGCTTATTTTTAAGAATTTCACTCAATATTCCTCATCATGGGTGCTACCTCTACAGCAAGTCCAACCGCATTCATGGACCAATGGTACGTTGGAGATGGACATAACGATATCATTGTTGATGGCGTAGGATTATTGGATGGAGTTTATCAAATCGAACACGTAATCGGTCCGAGATATGGTCCTGGCTCTGTGTACGTGGAGTTATTAGACTATGGATGTAACACTATTATGAACAGTACCGGTCTGGAAGTTAGCGTACAAGGAGAAGATTATATTCCTGGCGAAAATTTCTCATACAATATAACACTTGATTCATCGTTGATTAGTCAAAACGTCGGTGGATTTGTTTCTTTTTCAAATCAAACAAATTCGCAAGGATCAATAGCATTTTGCACTCGAGTAACTGCTGAACATGATTCTATAGCTGTTTCTTTCACAGAGAGAACTTTTACACTCCCATTTGACTTGACAAAAAACGAATTCTCCCTTAACAATGTTGAAATCCAGCCGAGTAACAGTTCAGTTTCCATTCTAGACATTGATAACCCGTTTACTGTGATCGCGTGTCAATGCGATGATGATATGAATTGCGTTCAAGAACCTGTTAAAATAACACAAGACGAATCACTCATATTTTGCTTAGAAACCAGCGACAGTAATGTACACATATCTAACTTTGAAGTCATAATTGAAGCCGGAACACCAGGAGACGAAGATGATGTATATGTCTTTCATGAAGTTGTATTAATGGGCACAGATGGATGGGATGAAGATGTTTTGGCCACCGTAATAACGTCCCAAGATTCGTCAAACAAAATCCTTATCAAAACTTTGGTTGTGGCAGAATTCTTCACAGAGGGAAAATCTTCAATTGATATCACTGGTAATGCGTTTCTCGAATTCGATGAATCAAAGCATGCTATGCCTTTCTTTTCACAATTTTATTTGACAGTGCCTATAGATGGTATTCAAGTACATGGAGGTTGCTTTCAAATCATTTTCCAGCAAATGAAGTCTTTGTTTTTGACAACTCTCCTTCCCTGATTTTCAGCGTAGATCAATCTACCTGAGAAGATTGACCTATATTCCACGTTCACACAATTGCTTGGTATGATACTATCTTCTCTCCTTGTAACAAACTTTTTAAGTGTATAATCTAAAAGTCATTACCAATTGTACCATATGTGTAAATACCATGAATCAGTATGATTTATGCAAGTTAGACTTCGAAATAGAACACACGGTGTCGTGTAAGCATACTGATTGAAATTTCTAACCTTCTCAGAATCAGAATGGTTTAAATAAATCTCATATTTCCTTGCTCGGTGATTAAATTTGTGAGCCCATCTCCTTATGACAGTGGAATGACCTTGTAAAAGTTTTTGTCAACAAGACAATCTGGAATGTTACGAGTTCGTCTCGTAAACAAGACCAGCTTCGCATTCATACGCATGGACCAGCGCCCAAGGTCTTCTGGCTTTATCGTTATTTTGTCTATGAAAAGGGGTCTATAAAAACTGTGAATTTAAGGATAGTCACCTACCTTAGGCACATGATGATCGTGGACGTATGGATCCTCCTGTCATTGTCAAAATTAGATTATTTACACTTTATGCAATGTATCGTATATTAATGGTCTCTCTAGAGAGTACCAAGGATAGGAATATGGCCTAGTTATTCTTGAAGAATACATACGAAATATGAAGAACGATGAGACTGCTTATTCTTGTACTATCCGGTATTATGTAGTTCGCTACAGTCAACTTGGCGGAGTAGACCATTTTTATATAGAAATATCATTTGAACTCATGGAATTTTAGTGTTCACAACTATTCCTACATGATTTGATACTTATCTTTCGAAGCGTAAGTTCCATTTCGCTATAGCTTATACTTATACTTATAACCGAGTACGGTACACAACAACAACAACATACAAATTGTCGGCTTAATATTATAATCTACAAATTCGTATGAATATAAAGAACACAGATGTTCTCAAATAGACTTCTTATGCTGCTTTCCATTTGAATTTAGAAAGAATATAATGGGGTTGTTAATGCGAAAAGTAAATTAATTCTGTAGCAACATGTTTTTCTATTTCCCTATTTAGCTAAAAGCAAAATTGGATTTTGTAACCGTACATGATGAGCCAGTCACGATAGATTTGATTTATTTATCTAAGCAATATAATGTCTTGATTGGTTTGATCTGTAATGAAAAACAAACATAACCGTACGCTTGAAATTAGTACGAGTCTTGGAAATTTTCAAAATCATGATTTCTAACACTTTTCATACTTTCACTTACGGTAGTTAGAAAAGTAGGAATATACTTATTCCCGGTTTTGCATAGTAACTTTATAAAATCATAGTTTATCTAGAGAGAGGAAACTCTATATACAATTTCAATTAAAAAAATAAAAAGTTTTTATTTTCTTGAAGCCAAAAGAAACTCAACGATCACGTAGGAATTTCAGGAATCAATTCAAGATATCATATGGGACACGGATCTTACCAAGACAAGAACCTTTCAATTGCAAATAACGTGACGAAATCACTCTCTGAAAATTGTCGGGATTCAAAAGTGGGGTATTTTTTTTTTGAATGTTTTTTCTTCGGATCACGTTCTTTTCATTTTTTAGGTTTTCGAAAGAACAATTTTTCAAGTTTTGTTTTTTTTCAGGTGCGGTCTGATTTTTTTTTCAGAAATCCAGCGCATTCATTTTGCTTTAATAATCAGGATTCATCAGTCGGATCCTAGATTAAGAAGAGTAATGGAGCCTTTGATATGTCCTCCATCATGCTCTTCTGTTGCTGATGATACAATTGATTCGTCAAATCATGTATCTGATGATTTGTCCCAATCCTCAAAAGATTCCTTGATAGCTTTACCTAACAATCAAGGACTACTTAATGAACGTCAAAACATTGATGTAGTACCTGTTATCAATGATTATAGTGATTTAATGGAAAAAAAAACAATCTTTTGAATATTACTAGATCAATTCAAAAAGCTAGTATTAAGACTACAACTAGAATATATTTGTTCAAGGTGTATATAATGATAATTATAACATTATGGAAGCAACACCTAAAAATAAGGGGTTACTGCTTCCTTACGTGTGCAGAGTAACAGGTAGCGTGAAGATATCCGATCCGTTGCAGTACGCAGGGAGGAAATATAACACGTAAAGAAATTATAACAGAACATAACATAACATAACTTATATTTCGATCCAGTTGGAGAAGGCTGGACAAAATTAGTTCAATACTTAGGTAGACAATCCTTGCAAGAAGGATTTTCTCTTATTTCTAGTGGATATGGTAAGAATTGCAAAGAAAGCTATAGACGCATGGGTTGCAAATGTTCTTTGCAATACCGCAATTCATATACTTCTAGGAAGTCTATTGACGACTATCGTCGTGTAACTAAAAGTTGCAATGATGGGCTCAATAGTAGAGGTCCTGCAGGTCGATAATTGGATCGTCGATTGAGAACTAGTAGACCAAGTAAAAAGGGCAGATGTTGTCCTTTTGCACTTGTAATTGCATATGATTGCAATGTTTTTCATGTCAAAAATGGTTTAGGTTGGACAAGTCAATTTGGACATCCCAAAATAGACAAAGAGAATAATTTCTGTCCCCTTCGATTATTATTGAAGAAAGAAAGATTAATTACAAAATCGGTACTTGATGCAGAAAAAGGAAATTAGTGTCCAACAAGAAGTACTCAGGATGGGCCTCTGACTATTTACATAAATTCAATAAGTTCTGTACCTTGGTAGGAGCAGCAGGGGCTACACCATTACATAAACAGTTAGAGGAGAAATTCAAGACACACAATAAATATCATTGCATAATCAATGAAATTGAACCAGCAGACAGTGATGAGACCTCCTATATTGAGTCACCAAGCAGTGTAGTCCCATACAATGGGCTCCTTGCGCATGTTGTAACACCACACAATCTGTCTCAAAATGAGGAATTTGATCCTGCTCATGATGTGCCAGAAACAGAGGAGATGGAAGATACTCAGACCTCTTTAGACCTCCTTGGAGACACTGCATCACAACATGTTGCAGTATAAATGATTTGGTGACACAACATATTTTAGATAATAATTTATCAATACATGAAATAAAAATCAGTAGCCGTTTAATCATAAATCAGTATTGCATTGAATTTGAAATTACCAAATATTTTAAATTGTAATTCAATGATGAGATAATAAAATTCAGTTTATGAATTAATATTTTGATGTTAAATTATAATTAATGTTATTGAATTAAAACTTAGACAATTTCATTGTTAGATCATCATTTAAGTTACCAAATTAATAATACCAAATAATTCAACGATACAAATTTTAAATAAGTAATCATATTTTATTTCAATACAGTAATTTATAAATCAGAACAGCTGATTGAGTCCTTGAATTATATTTCTGCACTAATTTCCATAATTTGATTATCAAATTAATAATACCAAATAATTCAATGAGATAAATTTTAAATCAGTAACTATATTTTATTTCAATGTAGTAATTTATAAATCAGAACAACTGATTGAGTTCTTGAATTATATTTATGTATTGATTTCCACAATTCAATCATTGAAATATTCACTTTTCTGAGGTTGCTGTCATGGGAAAAGCAAAATCTACTGGCAATATGGTAAGTTTCCCATGATGTAAACCTACCTTCAATTTTCTCCTTTTACACATGCAACTGAATTCGCGTGCTCCTCTCTTGCTTTCAAAGCCTGTTCCATTTTTGTAAAATTCGTCACATTTTTAAATGATGTTAAAGAAGCAATTTCTTCTTCGTCCAAGACGTACGACACCCCATTGTTAAACCATCCTCATTTGTATTGGTAACCAAACTAGCTTTTGTATTCTCTAGAATTTGTGATGCCATATCCTCACTTGTTTCCTTAAAAAAGTCAATTACCTTATCTGTATTCATTCCTGTTGACGAAAATCCACGCCCATCTAACATTGATGAAATTGTGGTTGGTAGTGATGATTTTAATGTCTGAAGCTCTTGAGCCACTTGTTGGAACTCTAACATTAAAGTTACATGGGGTGGGATACCTGTGAATGTTGGAGTATCGTCGGTACTAGTCCATGGGTAGGCAATTCTAACCATCTTCATTAATTTTTCGCTGATATTGTGAAACACTGGGGACGCTCGTAAGATGCATGCTTTATGTAAATTCCTGTCCAAATAATTGTAGTAGTATGAAGTTGCAGAGCAAAATAAAACTACATTCCATGTTTGTGATTATTTTTTCTTTGCATTGGGAAGGGTAGGTTTTAAATAATTTTTGACCTCTTTTTTCTCTCAATTTTTTTGTTGACTTAAAGACTCAAAATTGAAATATGGTGGAGAAACAGCGAACTCCTTGCTGAGCTGGTCTAGCAAAGAAGCACATCGCCCAACATACTGATCTCCAGCTTTTTCACAAAAAATATATTTTTCTTTCATTCCTTCCATGATCCAACCAGCACAAATGCAAAGCGACAAAAGTGGTGGACATACAGTGCAGCCACTTGCAATCAGGGTTGCAACTCCCTTCCTGCAGCTGTGAGTTCCTAGATCTCCAGGTAAAAAACCAAGATCAAAGAGCTCTAATTTTACAGATGTGACAAGATTGGAAAAAAAGTTTGTGATACCTTTGATATTGAGAGATCCCATCGAAAAGGGACATATCTCCCTTCAAGACCCCTGGAAATGAAAACAAATACCTCGCCAAGCTCAAAACTGGACAACTCCATGGCATGTGAGGATTGGCATATACATGCCAGGAGCCAATATGACTTTCTCCTCTTTAATGGGATTTGCTTTTTGCGAACTCAAATACTAGGCAAATATTTTGAGAACTAATATGATTTATTTTACAATTCACACAATTTTCTGCTTGTTTCATTAATGTCCAGTCTAGTACGAGAAACACATGAGCAAAAATATGTTCCTTTTTCTCCCTATAAAATAGTGTTTTTGCAAGCAATTCAAATGCTTCTTGAGAAAGGGGTCTTTTGCCTTCAGTGATTGACAGTCCAAGCCCTTCTTTTTCTTTCAGGTCAGCCCTTCTTTTTCCAGAAAGGAGCATTTTCAAATTATCCTGCATTAGCTTTGGCATAGGAACTCGGCACATTTTATAAATATATCTGATTGAGCTGCGGATACTCTCGTAAGAAGAAATACTTTGCTGGACAGCAACTTCGACTTTTCCATCATTCACTTATTCCTCTCGATTGAAATCTACTGAATTGTCATTCTTCTTCACTTTCTTAAAAAAAGCTGTCACAGTTTCCTCATTAATGGCAACTGACTTCTTCCTACCCATTATATATTCACGAATGGTTTCGTATGAAACTTCATTTTCTCCTCCACCTTCAATGACAATAGGTGAATTATGAACAGATCCATTCATGGGCGGCTTCACATTTGCCAAATGCCTTTCACAACTTGCTCTTAGATGCTTGCGCAGGAGTTCATTCTCGCCATCATTACTTTTCTTTCTCTTTTTATTTTTGCTTTTCTTTTTCTTACTCGTTTTTGGAATTGGAGGATTCAATTGTTTGAGTTTGTCTTTCTCATGACAATCCATAAGATCACCCATGATCGAAGGTTCAATGTCATGCTTATGATTATCAAATAACACACAAGAATTCGAACTAGAATCCCATTATAAATAGAAGTAGTCTTTTCCGATACAAAGCTTTTTTCAATGTCTTCTGACGTTGAAGTTAGATCAATAAGTAGGGATTTCTTGATGGTACGCTTCTCGCTTGTAGTACTAGACGCCATTTTCAAGTGATTTTGTGAAAGATATTTAAAATTTAACAATTGCATGAAATAGTCGCTCGATCCTAACGGACCATTCTAGGAGACGTTATTTTAAACTATATAAATTATAGAATTTATCGCAGGTTACCTAAGTAAAATTTGTGATTTTTTGTATTCCCAAAAATCGTGTTATATGTTGATTTCAAAAGTTCCTGTAGAATCTCTAAACAAAACACACCGTAGTTCTAATCTGGGAACTATTAAATTTCCAAAACAAATATCCAGCACCTAGAATCAATACTGTAGACTACCACAGTAAAACTAAGCAAAAAAATATGTTGATTTCACACGTCCTTAATGTTGGTGGATTTTTTTTCTATATAATAGAATAGGTATGATGAAGTAACTACAAATATATCTCGATTGTACATATCTTTAATTTGGGGGATTCTTTGTATGAGGTAAGTAGGAAAACATTATGAAGCCATGTAACTCTAATTAGGGGGAATTATTATAATGAGTTAAGTAGTAAAATATGTTGATTACTCACAAATTTTCATTTTTCGTAAATTGAAGCTCACACGACAACAATAAAATAAAATCAGAAGATCAAATGGTAAGGCAAAATGGCGTTTTGCGTTTCATCTATTTAAATTTTCATGGATTTACTACTTATTAGTATATATTTTTTAGAATCATGAGTTTCAACCACAGACGTGATAATTGGATCAGTTCTGATGAGTACAACGGTGGTCGAGGCAGAAGTGGAGAGATTGGATTCCAATCTTCAACAAGACAGGTCGATGTGAGCTTCGGGAGAGTGATTGGATTCTAATCACCTCATTCTTCAACAAGAGGGCGAGGGACTGATGTATCTGCCAAATCAGGAAATGAGTCTGGGAAAGCTTCTGCTATCAGAGGTCGTCCACAAACCTGTTTCCACGAAATTGGTGTGAAGATTAGGACAGATCTCACTCGACACATTTTACCGATCAAAAATTATATCACACAACCAAAGCATCGTTACAATATCCCGGATGTTGCAATGATATCATCCTTTGTTGTTAGAGAAAACGTGTGGGAGATTGCACAGAGTAAGACATGATTGCAAATGCAGGTTGTTCTTACCATAGTTAAATGTTTGGAGTGTTTTTGAACAATGCAAGAGCAGCCGGCAGAAAAACTTTGTGGCAGGTATTTTAGCAACAACAGGAAACCTGTGTCAACACAAAATGCATAGAACCAAACAGGAACTTCAAGTACCGTATCAGATTCCTGTAACCACAGGAATCCTGTTCCAGCACATAATGGATGGAACCAAACAGGATTTTTGTACAACGTATCAGATCCCGGCAACAACAGGAATCCTGTTCCAGAAGGCCATGTTTCACCAGATGCAGAAGAGCAATCCGTATGTAGCATGTCCACAACCTAATCATACAGAAAGTTCAGAGAAGAAAGATCAGATACTGAGGAAAGTGACAGTGATGGACAGAGTTTATCAAATCGAACACGTAATCGGTCCGAGATATGGTCTTGGCTCTGTGCCCGTGGAATTATTAGACTATGGATGTAACACTATTATAAACAGTACCGGTCTGGAAGTTAGCGTAGAAGGAGAACCTTATATTCCTGGCGAAAATTTCTCATACAATATAACACTTGATTCATCCTCGTTGATTGGTCAAAACATTGGTGAATTTGTTTCTTTTTCAGAAATAAATTCGCTAGGATCCATAGCATTTTGTAGGAGGCATAACAAACAAACAAACCTGGTGATTTCACGCCCACCCAAAATACAAATACAAATACAAATAATATAATAAAGTTACTATATTTAAAGTCAAGTTCTTTTTTCATGCAAATGTCCTTTTCTATTTTAGTATTCTTCAATTTTGATCAACACTTGTATGAAAAAAGGAATTTATTCGTTACTTTTTGTTACAGATGACTTGCATGTGTTTAGGATCATCTATCCTAAATAATGACGTATGTACTCATAAAAAGTTGAAAAAAAACTAAGTAAACTACTAATTACTCGCAACGTATTTCATATTAAGAGGGTTATTTCTTTACTAAAAATAGAGAGATGACGACAGAACAAGCGAATTATATAGCTCAAGATTCTAAAGAGTTTTTCCTCAAGCACGAGTGAATTACGAAAAC
>Ga0209092_10003477_pt1 | contig 13649 bp, 15 predicted proteins | sample FraStrMetagenome_FD_187446 | JGI IMG/M metagenome (GOLD analysis project Ga0209092, IMG submission 187446) | Marine eukaryotic phytoplankton communities from Arctic Ocean - Fram Strait ARC3M Metagenome (SPAdes) (version 2) | ecosystem: Environmental > Aquatic > Marine > Oceanic | place: Fram...
TGTAGGTTCGAATCCTACCAACCCAGCCAAAATAAAGGTTGACAACTACTAAATAAGAGTGTATTATAAATACATAATAAGAGATAAGGAATAACTACATGTTCAAGACTAACACAACATATATTACTTGTTGGCCGCCATTAAGTTGGGGTATGTCTTGACGTGACTTTTTAAAAAGTTATTTTAGATAAGCCCCTAGCAGTTAATTCGGTTAGGGGCTTTTTTTATGACTACACTACGCCTTACTGCAATAAGGTGTCTTTGCAGGGACAGAGACCTCGAAAGGGTCAAAGATAGTGTAGTTTTAAAAAAGTTTATGGGTGTAGTGTTAACGGCAACACGGGTGATTCCAAACCACCAACTCTCAGTTCGAATCTGAGCACCTATGCCAAATACAAAGTAGAGCAATGCTGTGGACCCGTGGCATTCTACTATGTGAAACAAATCCTACATAGCGTAGGGGTCAGATGCACCTGTCCATAGGGTGTGCGGCTAACGGGTTGCCAAATTACGGAGTATAGCACAGTCTGGTAGTGCGTTGCGTTTGGGACGCAAAGGTCCGAGGTTCGAATCCTCGTACTCCGACCAATTTAATGGTTGACAAGTTAACGTTTCGGTGCTACACTATGTATAACAATTAGGCAAACAGAGGCGCAATCAATGAGAACACAACCGCAAGATATTATCGAAAGACTAGAAGCAGACAACAGTCGCCTAGCAAAAGAACAAGTAATTTTAGAAGCAATGGAAGAAGGACTGGACGAGTTCTTTGAAGGTGTTACTATGGCACTTGATCCGCTTGTTACATTTGGTGTAAAGCAAGTACCAGAGCGTTCAGATGTACTTAGCGGTCAAGGACTTGCATGGCCTGTATTTAAAGAACTTACCCGCAAACTTATTAACCGAAGTCTTACCGGACATGCGGCACGAGATGCTATTATTTTGTGTAAGGACACAGCAACTACAGAACAATGGAATGGTTGGTATCGTAGAATCCTTATTAAAGACTTGCGTTGTGGGTGCAGTGAAAAGACTGTAAACAAAGTTGCTAAGAAAGTTGGAATGCCACAGTATAGCGTTCCTACGTTTACTTGTAGTTTAGCACATGATAGTGCCAATCACGAAAAGAAGATGGTAGGCGAAAAGCAAATTGAAATTAAACTAGACGGAGTACGTGTACTAACAATTATTCGTGGTAACAAAGTAGAAATGTTTAGTCGCAATGGTAAACAGTTTCATAACTTTGATCACATTATTAAAGAAATTGAAGCAGTTGTTAAAGACTACCCAGTTCCGTATCCGTTAGTACTAGACGGTGAGGTAATGAGTGCCAATTTCCAAGATCTAATGAAGCAAATTCATCGCAAAGAAACTGTCCAAAATAGTGACGCTGTACTACATTTGTTTGACACTATTCCGTTGGGTTGTTTCAAGAACGGTGTATGGGACAAGCCACAGAGTTTCCGCAGTGCTATTACCAAAGCATGGGTAGAGCAACATGCAAGCGTCTTAGAGCACGTACAAGCGTTGGATTGGGAAAATGTGGATCTAAGTACCACTAATGGGCAAGACCGCTTTGTAGCGTTAAATAAAGCCGCTGTAGAAGGCGGATACGAAGGTGTTATGATAAAAGACGTTAATGCACCTTATGAATGCAAGCGTACACACGCATGGTTAAAAGCGAAGCCTTTTATTGAAGTAACATTGGAGGTTGTAGATGTCGAAGAAGGAACAGGACGAAACGAAGGACGGCTCGGCGCTGTTGTATGTACTGGGGTTGATGATGGGAAGGACATTAGGGTTAATGTCGGCAGTGGGTTTACGGATGATAACAGATCCGTATTTTGGTCTAGTCGCGATGCTCTTGTTGGTCAGTTGGTTGAAGTACGTGCAGACGCAGTAACACAAAATCAAGACGGAACATACAGTCTACGCTTTCCACGCTTTAAAACATTCCGTGGATTTGAACCAGGCGAAAAACTTTGATTGACATAAAATTTATATCAATGGATAGTTCAGTTATTGAAGACTATCCTGTTCGACCTGCTAAAAAAGCATTACCTAAATGGTTTAAAGACTTGCCAAGAGAAAAGTTTTTACTGCAACTAGGTAATGAAATTCCTACTATTAAACAATGTATGCCAGCAACTGATATGCTTACTAGTGGATACATAATTGACAATCCAGCAGACATCGATCTTAAACAAGAAAACGCACCGGGCAACTATATTGAAAATCGTGTAAAAGTATCTGACGAAAAATATTATCCCGAAGCACATCAGTTTGAAATGTGTCCAGTAAAGACTCCTAGCAAACAACAATGGATAAAACTTAAGAATCCGTGGATGGTAAGAACACCACCTGGATACAGTTGTTTGTTCATTCAACCGTTCTACGACTTTAATCCTAACATAAGATTGTTTCCTGGCATAGTTGATACTGACTCGTTTGACACACCAGTTGAATTTCCAGGCTGGGTAGTTAAAGAACATGTATATCAAGCAGGACAACCCTTAATGCAAGTTATACCTTTCAAGCGTGATGAATGGAAAATGACTATGGAACACGTTGAAACATTTGAACCCGCAATGACTGAAGAACTTCGATACAAAGATATTCATCATGCTAAAAAGAAGTTTTCTTAACCATTTATAGTTGACTTTCTGTCAACTCGGCTATATACTACTTAAAACAACTAGGAGAATACTATGGCTTCCGCAAAATCAATAACTAAAAAACCTAAAAAGAAAGTAGTACGAGGTGCGCCGCGTATTAAGCGAGGTGCAAAACTTGCAGAACCTAGTTGGGAAGGCAGTGAAGATTGGGACGGACCAAAGTATCACAGGTACCGTCAGAGCACTCACTCTTGGTATTATGAAAACTTCAAGGCCGGGGACTTATGGCCTAGTGTGTACTTATGGATGGGCGATAACGGGTACACTAAACTACAAATTAAACAAGCCAAGGCGGCTCCTAATCATGCAGTAAGTATTACAGCAGGTATTGTAGCAAAGATGATATTGAATGGCATGCCAGACTATCACAAAGCACACGACGAACATTGGCAATCACTTCCAGGCACAGGCGGAGCAATTAAACCTGTTAGTGATTTTTTGCACAAACGATGCGAACGTGCTATTAGTGAAGGCGAACTAATTGTTGAAGTAAAAGAAGAAGAAGCAAAAGACAAGAAGGATGTATATGTTCCTACTATTCAAGAGCGTATACGTGATCAAGCAAGAATACAAGCCGAAGCACTAGAAGAATGGCTTGATGGGTTTATTAGTGATAAGAAGAACTTTGATCCTAAAGGATTTGACTTTAAGAAACATTTTGGTGAGATGGGTGTAACACAGGCACATGCTCGCAAACTTAAAGGCTTTTATGAAAACGAACTAGTTGACTTTCAAGAACTAGAACGATTCCCTACAGCAGGACAACTTAAGAAGATGGATGAGCATACACAAGATCAGTGGGCTCAACTTAAAGAAGGTTACGCACATCTTAAGAAAGCAGACATCAAAGCGTTTACTACAGCAATTGAAGAACTAATGACAGCATTAGACTTTGTTATTGACAGTGCTAAAGCGACACGTAAGCCTCGTAAGCCTAAGGTGTATAGTGCAGACAAATTAGTTGCGAAACTAAAATATTGTGTAACTGACGACAAGTTTAAACTTGCAAGTGTTAGCCCAGATCAAATTATCGGTGCTAATGAACTTTGGGTGTTCAATACTAAGACACGTAAACTAGGCAAATATGTAGCACAAAATATCGATCCTAAAGGAATGCAACGAGTCGGCAGTGGACTTAGTGTAAAAGGCACTACAATTACTGGATTCAACGAAGCGTTAAGTGTACAAAAGACATTGCGTAAGCCGGCAGATCAAATTAAAGACTTTAAGTCAGCAGGCAAAGTGAAACTACGTACATTCTTAGATGATATTAAAACTACAGATACTAAACTGAATGGCCGTTGCAATCCTGAAACAGTGCTTCTAAAGGTAAGTTGATAAATACTTACATGAGCACAGAAGACATCCAAAATAGTCTAGATAGCCTAGGCACCGCAATCAATAATCTTGCAGACCGCGAGACACCGGCACCAGTAATTAGTGATCGCAGTTTAAGCGGCAATAAGATACATGGTGGAATGATTACTAACTTTACTAGTAGAGGTATTAGTGATCAAGCAAGCCGTATGATATTAATGGTAGACGACGACGGTATCACAGTTGATACTATTGACGTTGATACACTTCAAGGCAACGTTGCAGTAGCAGGTAACTTGGATGTTACAGGCAGTATTACAGCACAAAGTTTGCATGTTAACGAACTTACAGCAGACATTCGTAACGAACGCTCGACTAGTTTAGAATTTGATGGCGACAACGTAGCAGGTAAAGGCTTGGTATGGAGAACTCCATCAGTATCTAGACAGTTTGTATTTCACGAAAATCCAGATAGAATGTTTTCATCAGAGAACATTGATCTTGCTCGTACAAAACATTATAGTATTGGTACTGTTCCTGTTATTACAGAAACGGACCTAGGCTCAACTATTATTAATAGTAGTCTTACTAATTTAGGTGTACTAGATAGTTTAAGTGTTACAGGTAACGTTGACTTTGATGGATACTTATTTTGGGAAGCAGATGTAAACAGACTAGGTATCGGTACTGACAATCCAAACGCAACATTATCAATTGCAAATCTTGACGCAGAGTTTATAATTGATAGTGAAAACGAATCCGGTATCCGCATTGGAACATGGACAAACGACGATCTAAAAGTTATTACTGATGACACTACACGATTAACTATTAAAGCAAACGGACATGTTGTTGTTGGTACACAAGGAAGTGATAATGCCAAATTAAGTGTACATGGTAAACTTGGCGTTGGCGTAACTAATATTGACGCAGACGTAAGTTTAAGTACTGCAGGTCCAATTAAGTTTGATGGTCGTAAAATGCAAAATGGTGCTACAGCACCAACAACTGGAGTGTATGCAATAGGGGATATTGTATGGAACACAAACCCACAACCCACTGGATACGTAGGTTGGGTATGTACTAGAGACGGTACCCCGGGCTTATGGAAGCCTTTTGGTGCAATTGGTACGTAAACCAGTTACTTAATAATCCAATACAAATGATTAAATACAATGTAAATAAATTTACATGAGGGAATACCGGTATGGACAAAGATAAAAACAAAAAAATTGGAAAGCAAGTCGAACGTTGGGATCTTTTTGCACGGCTAACCCCGACTCTCTTCCTTGTAACTTCAGGTGTTCTAGTACTGTTTAATATAGTAACTCTTGAAATAGCCTTTTACATAGGGCTAACAGGATTTGCTGTTACAGCAGTTACTTGGTGGTGGTGGGCGATCTTTACTATAAGATACTTAATCCAAACATTAACTAGGGCTAGTGCTAATTTAGGCGAAGTTAACGAAGAGGTCATTTTAATCAAAGAAGAACTAGCGGAGTTAAAAGATGAATGATAAAACATTTAGAATACTAAAAGCCGCAACTAATGTAGTCAGTGGGATGAGTATGGCAACACTTATTATCCTAGGTGTATTATATATTGGCTTTAATAATGCATTCGTGTTTAACAACGCAGGAATTGCAGTAACAAATAACCCAGTAACTGGTGATCAGATTAATTTTATTTTAGAGGGCAGTCGAAAACACGAATGTACACTAACAAGAGTACACTCGGATGCATACGACGACACTACAGGCGAAAGTTATCAATTTGACTTTGCTAGAAAAATATATATAAGATCAAATGATTATCTTGGTTCAGATACAGGTATAGTTGACCATCAATGGGCAATGCCTAGACCGGAAGGAATGGGACCGGGCGTATATAGAGTAAGTCTATACAGTGAGTTTGATTGTGTATACTTACTTTTCAAAAGAACCAAAATCCAGATGTTTGATAACATCTCACTCGTCATAGAATAAATAATTTTATGTATGTGTTTGGTAATGGTGAAAGTCGCGCCTCTATAAATATTAATAACCTAAGCGGCATCAAGATCGGATGCAACGCCATTATGCGTGACTACAAAATGGACCATTTGATTTGTGTAGATCGTAAGATGGTTAGAGAAACAATTACAGCAGAATACAAATCTAACGTTTATACACGAGAAAATTGGATGGACGAGTTTCAAGCATATGGAATAATGAGTGTGCCTGAACTTCCTTACAAAGGATATGAACGTCCGGACGAGCCCTTTCAATGGGGGAGTGGTCCATACGCAGTATTATTAGCCTGTAAATTAAGTAATGATATAAAATTAATTGGGTTTGACTTACACAGTAAAGACCAATACATGAATAATATATATAAAGATACTACTAATTATAATAACAGCGATCATCATTATATAGATCCTAGATATTGGATACATCAAATAGGTGTATTAATGATGATGTATCCAAATATTAAATTTAAGATATACCAAACAACAGGTTTTACATTACCAAATAACTGGAAATTGCCAAATGTTTCAGTTGACAGCCTCGACAATCTATAGTATAATAAGTACATAACACAGAGGACTTAATGCGTCGACCCTCTTTAAATACTCCGCCGTTTAATTTAAGGAGAACACATGGCTTATTTTAGCACTAAAACATACGGACACAACATCGGACTATCAGCGGTGTTCCGTCAACCACATGCAGATCATTCACACTGTCATTTGATACATGGATATAGTCTAGCATTTAAATTCACATTTGGTTGTGATGAACTAGATAACAAAAACTGGGCAGTTGACTTTGGTGGACTAAAGCCTTTGAAGAAATGGTTAGAAGATAACTTTGATCATAAGACTTGTATTGACAGAGAAGATCCATATGCGTATAAATTTGCAGAATTAGAAAACATGGGACTTGCAGAAGTTGTATTAATGGACGGTGTTGGTGCAGAGAAATTTGCAGAACATGCATGGCGCTTTGCAGACAAACTTATACGTGAAGCAACAGATAATCGTTGCTATTGTGTAAGAGCAGAATGTTCTGAACATGGTGCGAACTCGGCGATTTACGAGGCTGACTAATTAAATGGTTAAAAAGTACTATCCAAACGAAAGCAAAGAAGAACGCAAAGCACGTAAGACTAGGGAAAAAACTACAGGCAAAAAAGAACATAAGCCTATTCCTAAAACAACTACAGTGCGTGAGCCTATCAAAGAACCTACGCCTACGCCTAAACCAGAATTGATACAACCTAAGCCAGTTGTAGTTGCACCAGTTGTAGATAAGACTGATTTAGGTGATCCGGATAGATGGAGTAAAGGTTTTGAGCCATCTTCTAAACGTTATATTGCATGTTTAAAACACGGTAGTAAATATTCAGCAGAATATGTAAACACATTGTTTAGAATGTGCAAACGCAATATGACACTGCCTTTTGAGTTTGTTTGTTTCACAGAAAATCAACAGGACTTAGATAAAGATATTAGGGTAGAACCTTTACCACAACATAGAGGCTTACAAGGCTGGTGGTACAAACCAATGTTTTTTAATCCAGAACTAGTACTACAAGGCACAGTTTTGTTTATTGACTTAGATGTAATCATCTTTAAGAATATTGATAAATTGTTTACGTACCAACCTGGTAAGTTTTGTGTAATTAGAGACTTTAATAGGAAAAACAATCCTAGTTGGAATAAGTTTAACAGCAGTTGTTTTAGATTAGAAATTGGTCAACATCCATATGTGTATACTAATTTTATGCAGAACCCTGTTGTTCATTCTAGAAAGTTCCACGGAGATCAAGATTGGTTATACGACCAAGTCAAAGACAACTTTGTGTATTGGCCAGATGAATGGCTACAAAGTTATAAATGGGAAATGCGTAACAAGCCAACGATGACTCGCATTGACGGTGTTCGTAATTTTGCAACACCTGGCGTTCCAGAAATTATGCCAGACACAAGTATTGCAGTATTTCACGGAGAACCAAATCCACATAATTGCGTTGATCCATGGTGTAAGGAGAACTGGGTATGAGTAGTCAAGGTATAGCAAACAATTCAAAATTAATTCCGTTGTTTCCAACAAACATAATGAAATATTCATTATGGAATGAATATGAGGACTGGGACGGATTGTTATCAGATTTGATGGAGGCTGAAGTTACTGAAAATTCAATTGTAGAAGGCAATGCTCGAACAAGTTTCCACGAAGATTGGCAGCAAAAAAGTTACTTACTAGATAAGTTGCCTGAATTAGATTCTCTTATGTTAGCATGTGTTTCAGGCTACTCTCGATATAATAATTTAGTAACACCAGAAATAGATGATAGTTGGTATACTATTATGCACAAAGGTAGTAAAGTACAGCGACATCGACATGAAGGCAGTGTAATCAGTGGTACATTGTTTGTTAATGCACCAGAAGGCAGTCACGGACTTGCCTTTGCTAATCCGACTATTCCGCATCAAATGTCTATTAGATCGTTTGTAGCAGGACAAGGTTATGCACATTTAGAAGAAGTACAGTCGGGTGATTTATTAATATATCCAAGTTGGATGGAACATTTTGTTCCTACTATTGAATGTGATCATAGAACTACTATTAATTTTAATACATACTATCCTACTTATAAAATGAAACAGAGCGATTCATGAACCAACTTTTCCCAAAAAAAATAGATCAACTTTTCCCTACAGTAGTAATGAGATATGATCTTAATGACTTTGAGCAATATGATCGTATGGTAGGCATAGTTAACAAAACTAAAACTGAATGGCATGCTATAATGAAAGATGCTGAAAGTTCATATGATGAAAGCACTGGTAATAGGTGGCTAGACAAATTAGGTCTTGAACAGTTTAAAAAAGAACTAGAAGCATGTATACAAGACTATTGTTTAACATACGGACTTCCTCAACTTAGAATTACTAATAGTTGGATGAACAGAGTAGGAAAGGGCGGAGCAGTTAAGGCCCACAGACATGAAGTAAGTGTATTGAGCGGAGCATTTTATCCAATAGCAGACAAAGGCAGTACACCGTTAATATTTAAAAGTCCGTTACAAGTATACAAAATGTTTGAATATACTGCACAAGAAACACATTACAATGCCGCACTTATGGAAACACCTTGCGAACAAGGCAGTTTAGTATTGTTTCCTAGTTGGTTAGAACATTTTACTGAAGAAAATACTACAGACAATCGTGTTACAATTAGTTTTAATACAGCATATATAAAATGAACTTGACAATCTTACGTAAACGTGTTATACTATTTAAACAATGGTATACACACTTACGACAAGAAGGTATTAGAATGTATGGCGAAGATCAAACTAGATTACCCTACTATGCTAGATACAGCAAATTTAATTGCTTCAAGTGGGCAATATCAAACTCAGGCACACACAACATTGATGGCAACTACAGGGACTTCTAGTATATGATGGATTTAAAATTTACAACAGCAGGTGACTACATGGCAGAACCTATACAGCGTATTGGCTTTGCTTGCAAATATATGCACCCAGATCAAACACAGAAGAAGAAAGTGCTTGAAGAAATCCAACGTCCGCTAAATACTCGTAGCACAACAGTACAGTGGCTTAATAGGCAAACTGTTGATATAGCCGAGCAACGATTGTGGGACATTATGGTACACAACATTGCCGCATACAAAAGGTTGATTGAATATGTTGGATCACTTCCTCCACAACTTAGAATGGTACGACTCGGTTCTGATGTTCTTCCTGTTTATACCCAGCATGAGTGGTCTTATTATTGGCGTAAGTCTGACGTTCGTGCATATTGTGAAACAGAATTTGCAAAAGTCGGCGCCACGGCAAGAGCCCTTGATGTGCGATTATCGATGCATCCAGGTCAGTTCACAGTGCTTGCCAGTGATAACCCGGAAATTGTAGATAGGAGCATAGAAGAATTTGAATATCACACCGATGTCATCCGCTATATGGGTTACGGACAAACATTCCAAGACTTTAAGTGCAACGTTCATATCTCAGGCAGAAACGGTCCGGCCGGTATTAAGGCCGCCCTCAAGCGGTTATCGCCAGAAGCGAGAAACTCCATCACAATCGAGAACGACGAAAACAAATGGGGCATCCAAGACAGCCTCGAACTTGCAGACGACCTCGCACTTGTGCTTGACATACACCATCACTGGTGCCGTGAAGGAGAATACATTCAACCCACCGACGATAGATTTGCTCGCGTAATAGATTCGTGGCGTGGTGTTCGACCTGCAATACATTATTCTTACAGCAGGACTGAGCATTTGCCCGAAGGCTTTGCACACGATACATTGCCTAACTTTCCAGCACTACTAGAACAAGGCTACAAGAAAGGCAAACTACGAGCGCATAGTGATTATTACCCTAACGACAAAGTTAACGAATGGGCATTATCTTTTCTACCTTATACAGATATTATGTGTGAAAGTAAGTGCAAGAATCTAGCAAGTATAGAATTATACAATAAATATTTAATAGGAGAAGAAACATGGTCAAAAAATGGATTACAGCAAGACTCAACGAAAGAACAACTCTTGACGGAGCCGTTCTAATTGGTGCAGGCATTGCATTTTTAATCTTTAAGCCAATTGCAAGTTTAGTAGCATATGCCGCAATAGCATATGGTGCTTGGACAATTTACAAACGCGAAGATTAAAGTTTACCAATAGTTAAATTACTAGAAGCAGAGATGTTATCCCATTTTTGCTTCTGGTCTACTCCGGCTTTCTGTGCAAATCTTTTTGCATCGCAGTCATTACATACATGAAAATAGTTATTACTTAGACGCTTAGGGTCCATACTTCCTCGTGGTCGTACAAACTCTGTATTACAATTATCACAGCGTAATCTAGCAAATGTTTTGGTCTTAGTATACTGGTGTTCAACACCGTTTTTAGACCTTCTTACGTGCCGGCTTTTCTTTTTAATTTCTTCTATGAACATAACTATATTTACATTAAGATTACAAAACACTAAGATAAATAACAGTACTAAAAGGAGTTTCAATGGATATTTGTACACTTACAGACACTGCAAAAGCACAAATTGCTTCAGTTTGTAAAGAAAATGAAGTTTATGCAGTTACGCTTAACCTAAAAGGTGGCGGATGTGCAGGATTTGAATACGAATGGGGAACATATGCTACGGCAGACGAACTACTTGATGACGACACAATAATTTATGGCACAGAAGATAGCACATTCATTATAGGCGGGTCAAGTTTAATGTTCTTATTTGGAACCGTAATTAATTATAAAAAAGATATAATGGGGGCAATGTTTGACATTGTTAACCCTAACGCACAATCATCATGCGGTTGTGGCGTAAGTGTAAATTTTGATGTGGACAAACTAGCAATACCTGCTTAATGGAGTTATAAGATGGCAAGAGAAATTATTGATATTGGTGTAGAGGGCAATGACGGTACTGGTGACAGTTTACGTGAGTCGTTTCGCAAAGGTAATGAAAACTTTAAAGAACTATATGCTGTATTTGGTATTGGTGGACAAATAAACTTTAGAAGTTTAAGTGATACTCCAGATGATTATACAGGCTTAGCAAGTAGAGTACTTGCAGTTAATACAACAGAAGATGGTGTAGAAGCATTAGAACTAGTATCAAACGGTGCAATTACAGGTGACCCTGCAGACGATACTATTGTGTTTAACGTAACACAAGCAGGCAAACTTTTAATCCAAGCAGGTAGAACAAACGTAGCAGGCGACACTAGTCCACAACTAGGCGGTCATCTTAGTGCGGCAGGATTTGCAATTGGTAATGTAGATATTTCAACCGCAAGTGCAACAGCGTTTACTAGTAAGTACGGCGGCAATTATACAATACATGATCTTGTTCCAGACAAAGAATACAACGACCAACGTTATGCTAAAGCAACTAACCCAGGTAAAATGGGCGGACTACGTGATGAGCCAGCAGATGCTACAGAATATAATCTAGCAGTTACAGGTATAATTTCAACACAAGATCTACAAATTCAAGATCACGGGTTAGACAGAGCAAGTAATGGAGCAAGTTATCAATACAAGTCAACTGGGTCTGCATTAACAGGGCTAGTAAAAGATTCAATTTATTACATTCGTGTTATTGACGACAACTCAGTTAGTGTACACGCTAGTTCATCTGATGCTATTACAAATGCAAATAGTATTAATATTTCAGGCACAGTGGCGGCAGGCGTACATACATTAGTTGATCAAGGATTAGACACAGCCTTAGCAGGATATTACTTGTCAAACGAAGCATTACCTCGTAAGAGTGTAGTACGTAGAGCAGGCGATACAATGACTGGTGCATTATTTGCACATGATCATCCAGGCGCTCTAGCAGGTACGATAGGCCCTGATGCAGACGATTTACAAGTTGCAACAAAATTATACGTTGACCAACAAGAAGGCATTAGTTCATCAAACTTATATGTTTCAAATAGCGGCGATGATAGATTTCTTACTACAGCACCGGGTAAAGCAGGTAGAAGTAGTTCATATTCATTGGCGACAATTGGTGCGGCGGCACGTAGAGCAGAAGAATTACAAATTGCTTCAAAGTTTGAACTAGGTAACTATGCACAAACAATTACACATACGTCTTTTGTAACACCAACAACGATTATATCAGCGGCAGTCAAAACTATTCCAACAGGACGTGGTAGTGTTAAATCATTATTAGATCCAAACAAAGAGTTTATTAAAGCAGAAACTATTGCATATCTTAATGTTACCTATCCTAACTTTAAATACGATAACGATACTTGTGCTCGCGATGTAGGACTTATGGTTGATGCCGTTATACTTGATACACTAACAGGTAATAATGCTAACTTCCTTTCAAGACGTGCTGGTATTAGATACTATGCTAACGCAAGTGCAACAGCGGCGATCACAACACAAAAAACTGAAACACTTGCAGGTATTACATTTGTTAAAGCACTTGTTGATGTTGTACTGCAAAATTTAAATCCAGGCACAACGTTCCAATCTTTATATCCACAATACATTAATAGTGGATATCAAACAGATTCGACAGCACGTAACTCTGTTAGTGCAAAATTTGATATTATTATAGGTATTATCAATGACGGCAATGTATTTGATGCACCTGCTATTGTTGACGGTAGCACATATAAAATTGCATTTGGTAATGGTGGCACAAATAGTTACGTTGATCAAGGTGACCCAAACAATACAGACATCTTGCCAGGTAAAGTTATCCGAGGTAAAGAGTCGGGCGCATTGGGTAGAGTTGTTGAATATTTAAGTGAAGACTTAAATCCAAGCAACCCTGCTAATACAGACATACTTGAATTGCAATTACTTGAGCCAACTGACTTTATAGTAGGCGAAGAACTTGAATATGCAAATACAATTAAATTTAATCAAATTAGTATTAGAATTGAATCTGGTACATATGAAGAACATTTTCCAATTAGATTACCTGCAAACGTATCACTTAAAGGTGATGAGTTTAGACGAGTAATTATTAGACCTAAGAAAGGTAGTTCGCAATCAAAATGGGCAAACGTATACTTCTATCGTGATGATGTATTTGACGGACTAACTGGGGATGCAGGAACTAGTGTAACAGGTGTTAAAGATACAAACA
>Ga0209092_10003478_pt1 | contig 13646 bp, 8 predicted proteins | sample FraStrMetagenome_FD_187446 | JGI IMG/M metagenome (GOLD analysis project Ga0209092, IMG submission 187446) | Marine eukaryotic phytoplankton communities from Arctic Ocean - Fram Strait ARC3M Metagenome (SPAdes) (version 2) | ecosystem: Environmental > Aquatic > Marine > Oceanic | place: Fram...
TTTGGTGGGATGGTAGGGTTAGCATCTTCGATAGTTGATTGGAAACTATTTGATGAAGCAGCTGCCGCACTACTATCCATACTGCTGAGGTCTCCCAAACTCCCTAAACTGGAATCATCTTTTAAGATGTTGCCATCCGAAGTCCATTTTTTCTCTGAACTTGTTTTAGTGCCATTTCCAGATATCAATAATTTAGGACCACTTTCATTTTCTTCATCTTCTTCAATTTTGCTAAAACTTTTATTAGCATTACCAATTACGTTACGTCTTTGCACTGCCTTCTGAGTATTACTTGCTTGCTGTGTATTTGTTGTTGCTGTTGTGGTTGTAGTTACTTCAGTGCGCACACGGTTGAACTTGTCAGGAGACGCTGGCTTTCTCGTGTCTTCATTTGACCTCGTAAAAGAGGATGAAATTACAGTTAATGGAACAGTTTTACTAGAACCGACAAATCCGCTGCTGCTCTTTATGTTTTCTACGTCAGAAGATATTTCATTTTCTTCCACCGTTTCAAGCGTTGTCCCAAGGTTCCCTGGTTGTTGAGAAAGTAAATAATGATTTCGACGGTAGCTATCTTCTGTCGCCCAAGTACTACCATCATCAAAGCTTATACCGGTACTTTCTGCGCTTGCGCTATCGCCTGAGATTAAACCTGGTCCAACTCTCGATGATTGGACACTATCAGGTAATGATTCGACCAATGATTTTTGTGCTTCATTGATACTCTTCTGAATATTTATGCATAAAGCATCTAGCCCTAACGCATCAATGGCTTGATCTGTCAATGACGGCTTCTGCTCTAAAACTTGTTCTTCCGACGAAGAACTTGCACTTGGTGCAATGCCCCAGTTACTGTCTGGATGTTGCAAATTAGATTGATATTCATTAGATATGATTGCAGGTTCGTTTTGCAATCCACCAGTGTTTGTTTCGATATTCGCCTCCATGCTTGTATTCGTCTGTTCGTATTGTACAGTGATTTCTGGCTCTTTCGCAACTTTTTCTTCATTACTTAAGTCTTCCTCGTCCTCTTCTTTGTCTTCAATATACACTGGGGCTCCAAAGCTAACATTTTGCCGAACCGGAATGCATCTTTCAACATTTCTCATAGGGCTAAAGGAGATATTCTTTGGAATGCCAACTTCAGTATTGTCCTCATTTTGTACATAACTTTTATGGACAACTGTTTGGACATGAGGGCGGGGGAAAGCTTCTTTTGGAGGACTTTGCAGTTCCTTATCAATGTAATCCTCATAGAAAAGATCTTTCGCACGAGTTGCAGCCTTACCGGAGCGTGAACGCCACCGCACGAAAAGAATTACAAGTACGATCACACAACAAGCCAACGAAATCCCAATTATCCAAATGTCAGTTCCATCACTGGAGTTGGCATCGGAGGATGAAATTGCGGCAGGCTGCTGAGATTGTTCAGATGGAGCCGCAGCCAAACCAGAGATGTCGCTGTAGTAGTATTTATCAACCTGGCCATCTCGCAAGCTACTGATTAGCTCTGCATTTTCAACGTTTGTATTGTAAACAGTTACTTTCATTTCAATAATGTAACATCCGTCGCTAGCTCCTTCGTCACAAGGATCGACACTAACAGTACTTACGTCAACTTGATCCATAGACTTAACATCCGAATGGTTTTCAATTAATATTTGCGTCATCTCATCAACAATCATATTATTGAGACTTCCAGAATGCAAGTTTAATGCATTGTTGGCAGAAGAAGCTTCGTCACTTATGTGAACTGAAAACAAAAAGTCGAATATTTTAGCCGAAGGAAAACTAATGTTTCCTCCACCGCAGACACAGCAGGCATCAAGAGCTGTTAGATTATTTGAGCCGTGAGAGCCGCTGAAATCACCCAAGTCCGGTATGTAATTTTGCATTCCCGAGCACCACTGAGAATCTGCGTACACCTGACAAGTGTTGCCGTCAGAATCCGTCCAGGACAACACATCATCGCAGGTACTCGGTGCCACGCTGGATTTAAAACTCGGTGTCACACTGGGTTCAAAACTCGATGCCATACTGAACGCAGTGCTGGGTGCAAAACTGGGAATTAGCGGTAAATTCTCTAACCCGTAATAATCGTGTATCAATGGAACAATATCATCAAATGATTTTATCTGATTACATATGTAGTCCAAAGCTTCTTCTAGCTCATTACTACTCAAATCACTTAGCCACAGATTTTTTGTTTGTTCCTCATTTAAACCATCACAAATAAAATCATTATTATTTTCTGGGTCAACACATGCGTCGTATTCAATATCTTCAAACACTGGAACATACGCTTTACCCCAGGCCACACACGCAGTGTAACAATATTCCTCACGAGAATTTTTCGGTAAATCGTTAAAACTCCATTCATTCAACTCGTTTTCCAGTTCCGTACATTTACTCTCCCGATCTGTTTCGTTCAATGAATAAGCGACTTTACATGATTCTGTTAAAACGTAGTTGACGTACTCAACCCGACTAATCGTATCTCCAGAATTCTGCAAGGTACTAAAACAGTTTTCAAATGGTTCCTGCGCACGGACGTCACAAATCGTAGCCACAAGAAAGATCACCGAAAAAAGTCTCATCATAGGAGGCAAAATAAACTTCTTCATTTTCTGGAACAGGTCGAAATCAGAGTTATCGGCATGAATTGGATGATCCTCCTTTATCTTGAATGAGAATGATTGTGTGTAAACATATGCGATTTATTGTTTTTCGGTCATCTGTTAGTCAATTTGAGCAAGACACAATCGCAACGCGTCACATAATATTATGTCGACGCAAGAACAATTATGCCATCTTATTATCTTAGCACTGTGAACTTTGTTTTTGATATGTCTATTTCTGTTTATATTTAACGAATTCACCAGTTCTGTAAACGTTGCGTGTACATACGTAAGATACGTTAGTGGACCGGTAGTCATTCGGCTAAAATCGATGGGTATATGGGTACTTGGAACTTCTTTCTTTTTTTTAATTTAGCTCTCCAATCCCAGAAATAAGAAATAAGGTCCGGCGTCCGGTGTCCGGCTCGGGCTCGGGTAAACTCTCTCTATCTCTGGAGCCTGGAGCATGGAGTGGAGTCCCAAACAAACTCTCTCTCTTCAACAAACGGAACATCATTTTTGTATATAAAGAGTAGAAAACGAATGGAACACAGCAGTCTTAGGTGACAATGTTCAGAGAAACAAACTTATCGAACGGTGCGCTCAAAACGAACGTGTCAACGAACACGTTGCTACAAAACATGAAGTCGTTCACGTGTATAGTTTGCGCAATGTTCATTTGCAGTACGTTGTATATGCACAACACTGTCAACAAACTGTATCATTCGACATCGTCACAGGATGGAAAATTTCGCTTTGAGGTGAGACGAAGTGCACGATCGTATGCATCTCGGGAACAGAATGTGCGTTTCAATGAAGGGAAGAAATACGTTGGCGGTAAGGGGAATATGCACGATAAAAAGATGCCAAAGAATGAATTGCACAAGCGTCCTCTGGTAGCAGAAATAAATGATCAGATGGAAGCTCGATTGAGAGATAAAACAATATTCTTAGAGCAGTCGGATGATTATGTGGAACTGAGAAGAAAGTACGAATCTATTATTTCCAATGAAGATAATAGCTATAGGGATAAATTGCACCCTTTCAAGCCTATGAGTGTTACAGACATGAAGTATGATCCTATGCATTGCCCCGATGATGTACCCGTTGGTTACCCCCATGCCTTTCCTGTGAAAGAAGTTTTGAATCACTGGCAGCCAGATGAACCATCCAATTTTCCCGAAAATTATGAAATATATCAAGGAATATGCGTATTTCAATGGGGGCGTGATTCCGTTGAAAAGATACTAAATTATAGAAGTGCAGAAGTTCCTTACGTGATTCGCGGAGATCCAGACGTTACTGAGACTGCGCGACGCTGGTCACGTCCGGTAAGGTTTCTCTCGCGAAATGGTTGCTGAACGTTTGCACTCACCTGTGTCTCATCTATTTGTAGGAATACCTTCACGAGCTGTTGGCAGATCAACCACAAAAGTCTGAATTTAGTCTCAATAACCACTTCATGTATTGGAAGGCGCCACAGAAGGGAAGAACTCCGCCAAAGGGTTGGAGAAAACCTACTGAAAATAGAAAAATCAGCTACGTGAGTTTTCCCTATCACATGGTAATTTAGTTTTATTTATCATGAAAGCTAATCATATTCTTTGGAAACAGAATGAATGGTTTAAAAAGGCAAATGTTGATGAATCTCAGCTCACTACGAATTCACCGCACTGGTACTATCGTATCAACGCCTTTTACAGTGATCGGGGTGGAGAAGCTTCAAATGTATTCCTATATGATGAACTTCCTTTCTTTCGCATGGTACACAACCTGTACATGTGAGTTTTCCGTAATAATATTTGAAGAGAATTTTCCAATATTTTGCTCTAACAATGTCGACATGTAAAAAGGGTTGAACCAGAGAACCAGCGGGGTATAAATTGTAGGTTTGGAATGAAAGGAGTTATTGCGGGTAAGTAAGAAGCATTTGACGAATATCTGTGTGCAATGATCTAACGATTTCATGTTATTTTAAAAAAAAGAAAATCATTTTGATGGATCCCGAAACAGTATCGCAATTTTGACAGGTGCGTAAACTTCAGAAATTATCATTAGAGGAAACTTAATTCATATATACATATTCATGATGTGCTGATAGGAGAACGGCGCTACCTGCTTACTGAACCAAGTCAATGTGAAAACTTGATTCTTTATCCACAAAATCATCCAAGTGGGCGGTAAGCACAATGTTCCTTTCCTTTATTATTAAGTTTTCTCATTGCTAAATGTATTTGCTATAACTTCAGTCATTCCGCGGTGGATTGGTCGAAACCTGATTACAAGAAATATCCCGAATTTGAGAAGGCGATGGTCAATGAGATTGTACTACAAGCTGGCGACGTCATGTACTTGCCAAAAAACTGGTTTCACTATATTATTAGCATTGGTAGAAACTACCAGTGTAACATTCGTTCCGGTCAGAAAAATACTCGAGAACAAGAGGTACGATTAAGGATCAACACGAACAAATGTTTAAGAACTATTCGAGACGAGATTGAGTATTAAGAAATTGCGGGTTGTAATTATTACCTTTTCAATGAGTCTGGGTATGCTTAATTCGCCTTCTTCTGTTTTCTCGGAAGTTCTACCCTCAAAATCCGTATTTGTTTGTCCCATTTCGCACTTCCGTTATAAATACGATAAGGAAGTTGGAGGTTGAGAAAATAAGATACTTCAAAATTCTTCATAGCTGAACGGAGAGTCAGGTGGTTTTCATCTATGTCTAAGGAAAGCTCCGACGCCTTTTCAACTTTGGGAAGACTTATTTCCACGACCAACTTTTTGGGAGTAAGATTTTCAAAACAACGTTCGCCACAACCTCTGCCATTCGTGTGGTCACTGATATCAAAGTCTGTTTGCTCCTTCAATTTGTACGTCGGTGTGATGATTTTCGAATTGCCGCGAACTTTAGTGTGCCTTCCCAATAAGTTCTGCTTTTTGTTTTGACTAGGAAATTTCCCTTTGGAGGAAAGAAACCCTCTCGATATAGATTGAAATGATTGTTGTGGGTCTGTTCTGATACCTTTTTCCATTCCCAGCGAACCCTGGCCATTACGGTTATCACGAAGCTCGCACGTATTATTTTCGTCATTATCGGACACCATCAATGCTGGAGGTTTCCCATTTAGGTATATTACCCCTTTTAGAACACGACAAATTTCTTGATTTAAAGAAACGGTTTCGTGAAGAGACTCTCGATAGTATCTGACAATATCGCATGATGCAATCTCGATAAGCATGCTTCGAAAGCTATCATTGACTTTAGTCATTTTGAGAGCATACGGGTGGAAACAAGCATCGAACGTAGGCACACGATTGTCTGATTTATCCATTTCCATTCTCATCGGACCTAAAGCATGCGGGATCAGCCATTTCATCTTATTTTCTTCATCTTTTTGACAAGTTCGATCATGTGAGGGTGGATCAATTTTTGCCGAAGATACAAAGTTAATGAAGAGTTTAGATTCAGTGTGAGGTGCGCTCGTCTTCTTTTCATCGTAGAGAATGCGACGCTTGACCACGAATGAATATTCATTGATGTCGGGCCAAATCAATTTTTTGCCTGCGGGGACACCACTTGTACCCATACCGGTTTGCCCTTGTTCAAACTTTTTTATATATGCATCTTGCTCGGCACGCAACTTCGGATCTGAGATTTCGTCGACGTAGTTGCTAAAAAGATTGCGAAATTCCTCGCTTTCAAAAGCTGAGTGGAATGATCTTATCTCGTCTTTAGAAAGTTTTAAAGAATCGTTATCTTTCTGCCTTACTTGGTCTTTCATTATTCCTTGCTATATTTACAAACTTCGATGTATAACGCCCATGCCTTGTTTGTATTCTATTATTTCAGATTTTTGAAAATAATCGTTTTTATGAAAACTTTACGTTAAATATTTACAAATCCCGAAGTCTTCCACATCTCACACTCTCTAGAGAGCCGAACTAGAGTACTGATCACTTTCCACATAAATAGCGCGTGGTTATCCCCCGAAGATGCAGGGAAGTGAATATCTATATCTTTACTTGCGATTCATAATTTCTACACAATGCACAATGAGATTCTCTGAAGGCAGAGGAAGGATTCACGTCATAGAATTTATACCTTATTTAGGTTCACCTTCAACCGTTCTTAAAAAATATTGGACAGAAGAAAACGTAACTTAGCCACATTCTAATAGTTTATCATCAGTGAAAGCCTACAAATCATCATCATCATCCTCAGGCAAAGGTTGAGCTGCGGCCTGTTGGAGCTCCTGTTCGTATTTCGCAGCCTGTGCTGCATCGATCTGGAACTCGGGAGGCTGTAGAGCTGGGGCCTCAACAAAGTGCAAGGCATTGTCACCGCTCAACTTCCTCGCTAACCACAAGAAAGGTTTCTCAAAATTGTAGTTACTCTTCGCAGATATATCGTAGTACTGAAGATTCTTCTTACGGTGGAAGGTAATCTGTTTCGCTTTCACTTTACGATCCTTGATTTCTACTTTGTTTCCGCAGAGGACAATGGGAATGTTTTCACACACGCGTGTTAAATCGCGGTGCCAGTTAGGAACATTCTTATACGTAATCCTACTAGTAACGTCGAACATAATGATAGCACATTGACCCTGAATATAGTACCCATCACGAAGACCTCCAAACTTCTCCTGACCGGCGGTATCCCAACAATTAAATTTGATTGGTCCTCTATTCGTGTGAAACGTAAGCGGGTGGACCTCAACTCCCAGCGTTGCTACATATTTCTTTTCGAACTCTCCCGTCAAATGACGTTTTACAAAGGTAGTTTTACCAACTCCACCATCTCCAACAAGGATAAGTTTGAATTCTGGGACTTCCGTCTGTTTTTAACGGGCAGTACACGAAGTTAGCTACAAATGACAACTATAAGAAGTGGGATCAGGATGGCATGGTTATGACCATGATACCAAACTGAAACATTAAGTTCCATTCTATTCCTCCGCACATTGGAGGAAACACATTACGATACATGTTTCATGGCTTACCATTATGATTTGTTCCTGCAAGTTATTATCTCTCTTCTTTCAAGTAATACCAATCCCAATCAATATGAATATTGTAAGTATTCGATCGAATGGCCGGCAACGGAGTGTGAATGTTCGCGCTATAACGGAAAACTCAACTGCAAGTATTATTAAATTAGCTAAGAATCAGGATCGTTCGTAGCGTTAAGGGCAAAATCCGTGAGCGAGTAAAAAGGAAATTTAATTAATGCGTAAACGCACAGCATGGCATGGTTCCTATTATTTATTTGTTCTTTCTCTAAAGAGTATATAACAGAGTTTCTTACAGTGCTCACTCACATTATATTTACATGTTATATAAATGAAACAATCTCGTAACACCAATGATGGAACTTCCTCCTACCGAGTGTGCGCTGCTAGTGCTTATCATTGATTACCTGGATGATTTGTCCAGGGCTTCTGAGACCGTATTGGAGGCCGCCAATCTGAATGTTTCGGAAAACTATTTCAAACAGGCCAAGGATTTGCTTCGAAAAAGCTTGGTTCCAGGAAGTAAGAATTTAAAATTCTCGAGAGGGTTGAATTTAAGTAGTACGATTAATATAAATAGATATTATCGTCTGAATGGTCTCGCTGGAAAGCATGGCAACAATGATGATCCCACTGCCGTTCAAGAAGATGAAGCGATAGATAAACATGTGAGTTTGGCGGAAGCGGTACAGTGCGGAATGAAAGTGATCGGCGCACGGACGAGAGTTGATGCCGAGGGTGAGATTGAAAAGCAAGCTTTGTTTCGAGAATTTTTGACAGCCGTGAAGACACGGGGATACTTTCATGAACCGATGGAAACTTACGAATCAAAGTATACCAAAGTTGTTACTAAATTTCGACTCAAGCTTCGCGATAAGGCTCTTGATGACACCGACATGAGTTCGAGCATGCATGAATTATCACGAAGTCGTAGTTTATCTCAAGTGTCGCAACGAGTGAAAGTTCGTGGCACTTTCAGTAGACAAGACCAACGTTACATGGAACAAGCTGAGCAGCATAAAGTTGAGGGCAACGAGAAAATGCAGGCAAAAGATTATCAGGGTGCTGTAGTATCGTACTCTTTCGCTCTGGATATAGTAAGTCAAGTGGGAAATGCAACACACGGTGATGTGAAATGCAATAAGAGTATTTACTACAGTAATCGGTCCGCTGCCTACTTGTCGCTTAGCAAATTTTCGCTCGCGGAGGATGACGCCCGAGCAAGTCTGGCGCTCAACGAAAAATATGGCAAGGCACTTTTTCGATTGGGGCTCTCACAATACTTCCAGGAGCGCTACGATGTGGCATTAGAATATTTTTTGCAGGCAAAGACTAATGGGGAGGAGAATAATCCAACCACAGCCCAATATATACAGAAAACATATGACAAACTCCAAGTCGATCCTCGTGACAATAGTGACGGTCAGCTGCAGTCTAACTCTAAAGCAGAGATTTTCAAGATGCAAGGCAATTCGTTTATGGGAAAAAAGATGTACGACAAAGCTGTTGACTCATATACAAGAGCTATAGATGCTGCTACAGATAATGACAGAAACTTGTACGTATACTATAGTAACAGAGCCGCTGCATTGTGCTTTATGCAAGATTATCAAGGAGCAGCAGAAGATGCAGCAATTGCGACTGAACTAAAGCCAGACTATGGAAAAGCTTACGCTCGACTCGGACTAAGCTTGTTCTTTTTAGAACGGTATAGGGAATCGAGAGATGCTTATGAGTCTGCGTTGAGGTATGAGCCAAGTAATAAAGCAAGTTTAAGTTATATGAAAAAAGCTGAAGAAAAAATTGAAGAAGGCTACGGATAGCGTGATACTTTACAGGATATCACTGCTATTGGGAAACTCTCATTCACCAAGATGGATGGGGCTGTCGCTAGATATAATTCAAATCCTACACTTCATTATTTCGCAATTTACATGTTAATTTTATTCAGTCTTGGGATTCTATCTTGAGAAGAGTAACACACTTAGAGGAGTACAGTTCAATCGTGAATATACGAAACGTAAATGTTTCAAATTGAACAGAAATTGGCGACAATAATTAAATAGATCGGGAGTGATACGTGAAGAAAGGATGAAGAGATCTACGATTTACTAGATTCTATTTTCATTACACCCACACAAACACAAAGTTGAATAGAGACTGAAAAACCACTCGCCCACGAGCGCACCTATTAAGCAAACAAAATTTCATATCTCTATTTCTCAAAAGTGATTCTGGATACATTGATCGTTCGATTGTACAAAAAGTTTACACGAAGGGGAAGGCCGCATTTGATTCATCACCTCCGAGTATCCCAACATTGACCACGCCAAATCTCTGTGGACTGTCTTAGTTCGCTACACTTGCCGCGTTACTTCTAAAAACGAGAAATTTGTGGAATTGATAAGAGGTTGGCAAATGCTATCACAAACATACGAAAATACTTTAAAACTAGACTTGATATTTTGGTGTAATAGTAACTTTAAATTGTATAAAATAGATGCTCCTTGTCCTTAGCGGTAACAGCTTTCTCGTATGCCTTGTCAAAATCCTTCGGCAAGACAACGTATCGATTTTCGCGTACGGCTTGTAATCCAGCTTCAGCACAGATACTGGCAATATCTGCACAAGATATTTTCTCAGCGCGATTCACATAGTCCTCTAAATCTAATTCTTCCGAAAGGTTCATCTTATTTGTAGCAGCCTGGAACACCAATCGCTTTTGCCTCCTATCCGGTACCGGGAACTCGATTTTACGATCTAAGCGGCCGGGGCGGAGAAGTGCAGGGTCCAAAGTATCCGCACGATTCGTCGCCATTATTACTTTAACGCTTGTCTGCTGATCAAATCCATCCATCTGATTTAGCAATTCAAGAAGAATACGTTGAACCTCTCTATCAGCTCCGGTCTGCGCATCAAAACGCTTAGTGGCGATTGCGTCGATTTCATCAATAAAGACAATGCATGGTGCGTTCTCTCGGGCTAGGCGAAATACATCACGAACCATCCTTGGCCCCTCTCCCAAATATTTCTGAACAAATTCACTACCAACCATACTTATAAATGTAGCTGAAGTGGCATTAGCAACAGCTTTCGCCATCATCGTTTTCCCAGTTCCTGGAGGGCCATATAACAACACTCCACGTGGTGGATCAATACCAATCTGAGTGTAGAGATAATGTTGAATCAACGGTAATTCAATTGCTTCGCGAACTTCTTGTTTCTGTTGATCCATACCACCAATATCTTTGTATGTAACATTCGGCTTTTCTGTCATAAGTTGGACGGTACTATCGCTCTCAGGGGGTAACACATTCACTACACAATGCGAATGCCTGTGTAACGCAACGCTGGTATTCGGCTTCAATTTTTCCTTATCTAACGTACTGAGAATACGCACGTAATAGTTTGACCCGGCAGTACTACTGACAATACCGTACTCAGGACTGATGAGTTCATGAAACTGACCAATCACAAGAGGGACTAAATTCAGTAAAACAAAACAAAACAAAATAGAATGGTCCAACACAAGAATGAGAAACGCAAGAATAGAGAAACTTGTGAACAATAATTCGATGTCAAACATACCACTCTGAATTCTTTTAATCTCCTCTGCTGCCCTTAACAATTCCCTGTATACATTCCGTAATTATATTAGCGATGCATGGACATTTCATGGGAGAAAAAAATCCAAACCCAAAAAAGTAACATCATTCAAACTAAGCTAGACGCAACAATAACTCACCGATTCAAATTACGCATTTCATCCTTGAGATATTCTTCTTGGATGGAAATAAATTCCAACTGTCGTTCGAGTGCCTTCAACTGATCATAATCCTCGTTACTGCTATTTGCAGCATCAGGTCTCGATGGACCTTCCTCCGTGTAAGTCTCCATCTGAACCTCCTTAGTGGATGCCATCGGAATGGTGCTGGGTAATACGGCTGCAGTTGCCATGATGATTGTAGAAACTTATTAACTCTTTTTTTATAGTACACTCTTTCTCCCCCATCTACATGTCTACACATGTACCCCTGTGTGTGTGTACGTGTCTACGTTGCTATCAACTGATGAACTTCTGGAGCTCGATCGATTTGCTTCGACTTCTACAGACACGACGCATCATAGGAGAACATAGGATTGGTTCGATCCACGATTACCGTCAAATGACAGCTAAATTAGCGATCAACCCTTAAATAGGTGCGAAAGCAGGAAGTTGACTGCGAGTGAAACTGGCGATGTTTGGATGATAAACTTATGGTCGGTTCTTGCTTGCTACAATTGTGCACAAATACAACGACACGAGGCTGCAACGCAAAGCCGATAACAATACAATACATCATAGAGACGAAAACATCAACCGTGTAGAAGCAATATGAGTGAATACTCCGATCAATGTGGCTCCGTTTACTGTAATCAGGTAAGGTGTAGCATGGCGTTGGAAAAGATGAAGATGGTGTAGTGATGGACGTCGTAGATGTGGAGTTAGTGGCATACGGTCTTGACCCGCATTTGGCAAATGCACGCACGCACACACGTAAATTTCAAATCCATATTTGTCACACTATCTCGTTTTCATTTTTAACTTGTGCACTGAATAGGGATGGAGAGAAGTGTTTACACATATGAGCCCTTATGGCTGGGCTAACTTTGGAGTTGCGTTTGGGCTTGGTCTCTCCGTTGTTGGAGCTGCTTGGGGTATTTGGCTTACTGGATCAAGTTTGGTTGGAGCCGCAGTGAAAGCTCCACGTATCCGATCGAAGAACTTGATTAGCGTAATTTTTTGCGAAGCCACGGCTATTTATGGTGTTATTATGGCCATTATCTTGACGAACAAAATCAAAGCTCCCGAGGATGGATCGGGTAGCCAACTTCCGGAAGGTTGGGATTATAATGAATTTTACTTTGCTGGATATGGAATGTTTTCAGCTGGTTTATCAGTTGGCCTCACAAATATTGCCTCTGGTATCAGTGTTGGAATCGCAGGAAGTTCATGCGCTATTGGTGATGCACAAGATCCCAGTTTGTTTGTTAAAATTTTGATTGTGGAAATTTTTGCCAGTGCGCTCGGAATTTTCGGGATCATTGTTGGAATTATTCAGTCCAACTCATGCACCTTTCCTGAAGGAGTTGAGGAATATTAAAGCAAATACAAATGGAGTAAGTTTTTACACCAATCCAAAGCATTTCCTCACACAAAGATTAATCAGAGTAACACCGTAATGTTTAACTTGTAAAGTCCTTAATATTTAACTTGTAAAGTCCTTATTGTTATAATTGGTCTTTGTTGCCTAGCGTTACGCAAAAACTTTGACAAGAAGACAGAATAGAAGATCTTTGAGTTTATTTCATCTTTACAATGGTTTGTGGGGAGATCAAGAAGTGAAGCGAGCTTGCATCTACATCCAGTGAGAAAAAGAACTGGATGTCACTTTTGTAACATGCAATGATTTCATGTACATGTATACCTAGTATTATCTGGCACAAAACACAAAATAATATTTTTACGTAAAGCGCATAACAAGGTGTTGTGCGTAGGTACATCCATGGTGCACCAAAATGCATCCAATATATTTACGAGGTGCATCCAAATACAAAACTTTCTTTTTTGCAACTCATAACTGTTACAAGAGAAGATAATAACAAAATCATGTTTAGGAGCTTGTTTTTAGGATAAAAAGTAGAGTAATATTTTTAGGATTGAATAACGCGAAGATGCCCACTAGCAACAACACATCACCAAATAACACAATGTGCAGCGTCATCAATTAAAAAGAATATGAGCACCTCAACATCGTTTCAAAGAACTTACCAACAACGATTATAAATTTACACATTCAAAAGATTGTTCATGTTCTGAAGAGATTAAAATTAATTTTTTCTGTAACAAAAGGAGATATTCTTTAGTTGGTTGTGGTAAATACGTAGAGAACAATGTCTTTGTATCGACGAAGAGCGCGCATTTTTGCTGATTGTACAAGTATTTGTAATCCATAAAAATATAACTCTTTCAATG
>Ga0209092_10003479_pt1 | contig 13642 bp, 17 predicted proteins | sample FraStrMetagenome_FD_187446 | JGI IMG/M metagenome (GOLD analysis project Ga0209092, IMG submission 187446) | Marine eukaryotic phytoplankton communities from Arctic Ocean - Fram Strait ARC3M Metagenome (SPAdes) (version 2) | ecosystem: Environmental > Aquatic > Marine > Oceanic | place: Fram...
ATATTTCTTGATTGTCAGTAAGCACGTATGTTGGTAACCCTGTTACTTTACATGCATTGTAGACACGTTGTATCATAGGTACACCATCTAACATAGCTAAAGGCTTTCCGGGGTAACGTGTGCTTGCATATCTAGCTGGAATTAGTATTGCTGTTTTCATTGAAGGGGTCTTTCATTCTTATCGTAGCTATATGTCACAATATCTGCTACAACCTTTTCAAAGTCATCTAGTCTAATCATATTTGGACCATCACTAGGTGCTACATCAGGGTCAGGATGGACTTCCAAGAAAAAAGATTGGATGCCAAGAGCGCTCCCAGCACGAGCCAACCCAGGGACGTAATCACGGTTACCACCTGAACTAGACCCAAGTCCTCCGGGCTTTTGGACAGAGTGCGTAACATCAAAAACAATATCATGTTCATAAGTGTCAAGCATATACATAAGACCAGTATAGTCAACGACAAGATTGTTATATCCAAAACTAGTACCCCTTTCAGTTATCCAAAGTTCTTTAGCATCTTCACACTTACTTAGTATACCTTTCATATCCCACGGTGCTAAGAACTGTCCTTTTTTAATATTAACAATTTTATCTGTAGCACACGCTGCCTGTACTAGGTCAGTTTGTCTACAAAGAAATGCAGGAATCTGATAGACATCGACTGCATCTCGAAACTCACGTTCAATACGTTTTAGTTGTACATAGTCGTGTACATCAGTTAGTGTCTTAACACCTAGTGTCTCTTTAAGTGCAAGGAAGTCTGTGAGTGTAGCTGACATACCCATGCCACGTTGGCCTTGCATACTTGAACGATTGGCTTTGTCGTAACTTGCTTTGAAGTAATACTCAATGCCATACTTGTCACATACACGTTTACACTCTCGAGCAATCTCTGCTGACTGTGCTAGTCCTTCGTGCTGACAAGGCCCTGCTATAATTCTCATTAGTGATTTCTCCCGCCATCAAATATACATATAAATTTTAATCCAACGTCTGTGTTGTTGTGTACTTTGTGAAATACATTGTCGTGGATTAGTACAGTGTCGCCTGCTGTAACATCAAATATTGTATGATCAAGTTCCATCTGGCCACTGCCACTGACAAACATATATACTTCTTCTTGACCTGCATGTCGATGTCCAGTTGTACTTTTCTTGGCTGATAACATTGTGCTACTTACAACTAAATTAGTTAGTTCTGTATTATCTTTTACAATATAACGATGGTCATCTTTAACAACATCACCACCTATATCCCACTTTTCATATTTCATAATTATGATCCTTTACTGTATAATATGTTGTAACCAGTTGATCTAACAGTTTTTTTAATGTAGGATATTCTAAGCTCAGTTTACATAGCTCTTGCCACTCTACATAGTTTAACAAGTCACCTTGTGCCCTTGCCACACCTGCCGGGTCACCACCTACGATCCAACGTTCAATTTCAGGCTTGTCTTGATAATGAGCGTAGACAACACCGTCGCTACGCTCATATATCATTGCTTCGCCAGGTATTAACTTAACCCTGGGCTGTGTCATCTGTACGACCTTTGAGGTAACGTAGTAAGAATCCGTATGCTGGAAGGAAGATAATTAATCCTACTGCAATCTTTAAGCCTGCTTGACTTGTAGCAATTTCCATCCAGTTAGCAGCCATATACTCATCTGCTGAGTTGTTAAATGCAACTGCAAAGAATGTGTAACTGTCAATTATGTTTGCAACGATAGTTGATAATGCCGGAGCAATCCACCACTGCTTTGACCAGTTCTCACGAAAGTATTGGAACACATATACATCAAGTAATGTACCTACTGCATACGCTGTTGCACTTGCAAAGCCAATACGCATTGCTACACTCTCTGGTGCGCCTTCTGCTAGAACTACTGCAATACTTGTAATAATTGCAATTGGATATGCTGCGGCAATAGTTGCTCGAGCAATATTCTTACCTAACATACGTACTGTTAAGTCAGTTGCTAGAATAACTAATGGGAACGTAAATGCCGCCCAAGTTAATTTAAATCCAGCAATCTCTACTGGGATAGCAACTAATGCGTTACTTACTGTGATGATGACAACATGCAGTAGTGCAAGTTTTAACATCATCGCCTTGTCGATATTTTTAAACATATTATTTCTTTCCTGTTGCTGTGCCGCTTGTTCGACGAACGATATCGTCATGATTAAATTCAGCCCAGTATAGTTCAAAAGCGACACCGTCTTCTAAACCTTCAAACTGGTGAATCTTGCCTGGCTTCACTTGCGTAAAGTCCCCTGCTTCAAGAATAGTTTCATCAACTAGTCCTTGATCATCTTGCCAAACTCGAACAATCATCTTGCCCGATTCAACAAAGAATCCGTTCCATTTAAATTCATGTGTATGTTCACTGCACTTGTATCCTGCATTAAAGTTAATGCGGTGAAACTCTAATGCTCCGTTTGCATGGATCAGCTCTGTGGCTCCCCATACTTTTCCTGCTTTAATTCCCATCTTAATTCCTTTCTAAGTAGCTAAACCAGCCTGTGGTAATATATTTTGTTTCTTTAGGAGCGGTGCAACTTCTATGAGTAAATGTCCAGTCTACTGGCCATACAAGTGTTAGGCCTTTCTCTGGTTTTACTTTTAATCCTTGATGGAAAAATTCTGTTTCGCCGCCGTCTTCAATAGTGTTTAAATATGTCATAAACGCCATATGTCGTGTACTATTTCCTGTACCTCTTTCAGTGTGCCATCCGTGATAAGCTTGATTAGGTGTATATTGTTGTATATTAATATATTCAGTTATGCCCCAAGGATCATAATGATTTACATATGGATAAATTTCAATATACTCAGCTGCTACATCTTGTAACATACTTACATATCTAGATGCTAGATCTGAATCAATTAAATAACAATCAGTACTGTCTTTAATATTTTTATCTACACCGTTTGACGAATGTCCACTAAATGTATTATTATTAGTTTTAAAATAATCTATAATGTCATCGCACAATGCTAAGTCAGTAGTATACCAGCCTCGGATAAAATCATTATTATTATGTGTAAGTGCATGTGATATCATTTTTTACATTAACAAACTATAATCAATTATTTCACTTTGTCTGCTTATATCTTTCACAAAGTAAGCACACATTGGTTCCGGTCCATCATCAATAGGTACACTTAATAATTGACCATTTTTCATCTTAGGAAAATACCATTTTACATCATTGTAAAAGTTTGTTATTTGTATAGACCCATATTCAAATTTAAAACTACTTAATGGATTAAACAAAAATGCTTCGAATCCTCTATCATTAATTGATGTTAATGGCAGTACTTCTAAATCCATACCTGCTTCACTATCGCCTACTGCTAGGCACCAATCTACTGGCATCATAATTTCTTTGCCATTGATTTCTAATACAATTGCAGGAGCATTAAATGATTCAATAAAAATTAAAGGTAGATAAAAGAAGTCTGGCTCTTTAGGATCACTATTGTCTAATACACTAAAATGTATTTCTTCATCTAATTTCTCAGGTAGTTGTGTTAGTTTAAAACACTTGTTTTCTAATGTTAAAATTTGCATATTAATTCCATTCTATTTTTTCGATTGTAAATGGATACTCAGCTTCTTTGTAAAATTTCTTACGTTGAGTTAAGTGTCGCTTTGCAAACTTGCATGTTGAAGTCAAGTCCCATATTTGTACAAAGTCTTTATCTTTCGCTATTCTTACGCCTCTACCAATACTTTGAATTACTCTTACAAAACTTTTGCCAGGCTCCAACAACACAAGATTAAAAATACGAGGTATATTAAGGCCCACTGCTGCAACACCATAAGTTGCAATAATAACTTCGTTTGTTCCTTCACGAATCGTATCATATGTTTCTTTCCTGTCTTTTACTTTTACTGCACCACTTACAAAGGTGCTGTTAGGTATTAGTTCTGATAGTGCTTGTCCGGCACTAATTCTATCTACTAGTATAAGTGTATTGCCTGATTCTTTTATTGTGCTTAATAATTTGCCTATGTATTCTATTCTTGCTGTGTTTGTTGTTAAGTATTTTAATTCTTCTTGGTATCCTGCATGAGCAACTGTATCAATTAATTGACAGACGTTAACATGACACTTAGATAACACACCTTTATCTTGTAATGACTTAGCACTAATATTGCCAATTACTGGACCTAGCGATGCATGAATACTTTCAAACTCAAACTTCTCTCTTGGTACTGTACCAGTTAGTCCCCAACGAATGGGTGCATTACGTAGGTTGCGTGTAAGCAAGTTCTTAAGAACTTCTGCTTTAGCTTGGTGTACTTCGTCAACAATTATAGTGCTTACACCTTCTAGGAATTCAGCTAGTGATAACACTGCGCTTCCGTCCTTGTGCTTCTTGTCAAGAATATTTAAACTCTGCCAAGTGCAAATAGTATGAGTCTTACCTAAGTTCTTTCTGTCGCCGAAGTACACACCAACATCGAGCCCACAGTTAATGTAGTCTTCTTCAGTTTGTTCTACTAACGATTTGTTAGGAACAATTACAAGACTACGTCCGTAAGGCTCAGTTATATGTGATAGTGTTGCTGTAGTAATTGTTTTACCTGCACCAGTAGCAATCTGTTGTAAACTTTGTGGATTTTCTAAAAAGTTATTAATTGCTTCTACTTGATAGTCGCGCAGAATAATTTCTGTGCCTTCTACAGGGTGTCCTTTGGGCCAGCACACACCTTGGTCTGCCCAATAACGTTCTGTAACTGGAGTAAAGTTTAATTGTATTGGATGTCGTTTATCGTCAATAGACACAATTTCTACATTGTTCTTTGTAAGCACACGCTGTACTACATCAAGATGATTAACGTACCCGCTGCCGCCAATACCAAAGAAAGCAACTTTGCCATCCCAGCGTCCTAATTTATACTGTGGCATATGCTTTGCATACGGCACTTCAAATTTAAGTGCGTTAGAAAGTTGACGGCGAACATCTACATCTAGACCTTCTAGCTTAATATTTACTTCATCTTCGATTATTAATTTACATGTTGCCATTAAAGTTCTTCTATTCCTGCTCTCATAAATTGAGAAACGTCAGTATCGTACTGTATTACTAAATCCATTTCGTCTACTAAGACTTTTACCTTAGTATTCATTCTAAAACTAGACATTGAAAGTACTGTACTTCCTTGCCATTCAGTTTTAAGCAAAGGTTTAGGAATCTTATTATTATTAATATACACTACTTTTAGAGATTTGTCAAGTGGAGAATTTAAATTATTTCTTTTAATGTAATGATTAAATTCAGAATTATCAGTATTATCTAATCTAAATAGTACAGACTGTTCATTATTAGATATAAATCCGTTAAATGCATTATGTATTTGTATAAGATCTGATAATGGATTGTTGTCAGATAATAATACTATTAATGGAAATCTATTTAATTCAAGTAGTGATTCAGCAATACTTGAAAATGTATATTTAGATTTCTTAATAAGAACTATTCGCATCTTGCGATTGACAATTTTTTGACTTAGCGGAGTTAGATTAAAAATACTATTGTCTAAGTCAGTTTGATCAAAGTGATGAATACCGTAGTACTTGTTTCTATCTTTATATAAAGCAAGATTGTCTTTAGAAGGCTTACCGATTGTAGATATCATATGAGATATTGCACGATCGTTTAAGTTTTTTAATTTAAAATTATATATACCAGGTATAAAATTTTCTTTATTGTTTTTCATTTCGTCCAATTGTAAGTGAATATTAATTAATTCATCATCTATTTTAAATTCTTTATTTTTAAAAATGCTTACAATATCGTAAACACTTTGCTCAGTTAGTTTTAAATAATGTTCGTGGGATCCGGGGTGATGGAAATATTCTGATTTGTTTTTTAATAGTGCATCAACAAGTATAATTAGTTTTTTAGCAAATGGAAACCGTATCTTAATCCACGGACCGTTATGTATTCGAGATGCTATTTCAGGAACACTGCTAGATGAAACAATTTTAATATATTTTTCTCTATTAATTTGACGCAAAGGCAGCCGTAAATTTTCTATTGCAATATCAAAATTATGCTGTGTATCAATAAACTGATCTTGATACAAATATAGTTTTTCTTTTATAAGAATAAGTTGCCTGTCAGTTAACGCCACGCCTTTAAACACTTGTCTAGAAATGCTATTCATAATGTGTAAGTCTGGCTTTTGAATAACAAACTGTACTGTAGATTCTTGCAGTCCAGTGATTAATTCTAATAAGTCTTCTATTGTATGAGTTTCTCTATCCATACAGTTAGTATAACTTAAATTAGTTTATTTGTCAAGCAGTTAAGTGCTGTGCCTTGTATAATTTCTTCAATTGTGTATTCGGTATGTGCGTAGTCGTTGAGCCATTGTGTTCGTTCGGGCATCATAGGATTTTCAACATCATGCAAGAAGTCAATGTCGTTGCCTACAGGATAAGCGAGACTATGAGTACTAACAAAAGCAGGGACGCCATTGAGAATACTATGTATCCCAGGGTTGCTACTATAGCTAATAGTACAATGTACATTATCAAAGCCCATATCAAAATCATCGTAACTACCGCCTATCTGTTTTGGTTCTTGCCTGTGTACATTTTTAAGTCCACGTTCTATGTGTTCTAGTCTACAGCGTGGATGTGGTCGAAACACAATAGGACGATCTGTGTGCTTGCGTATTTCGTCGTATGTTTCTAAGAACCAATTGCTCATACGCGGCATGTTTTGCCACTGTACACTCTTGTCGTGCTGTCCTGCTATTAGAATAAAATCGCCGTTGGATCTCCAAGGTTTACAAACCAATCCCAGGCGATCAGCCCTAGTCCTATCATTGTCTTGCTCACTAAAGTAAGCATCTCTGTTGATTCCATTTAATCCTACCTTCCATGTTGTTCCACGTTTAATGCCACCTACTTCAAGAACTATTACAGGTTTATTTAACATACGATTCTGTTCCCATACCGTTTTGTTCTTTGCCATTCTTCCGTGCCAAAGCACACTCCATATAACAGCAACGTCATAGTTGTCGTAGTGATTCATTACCCTGTAGGGTTCATTATATATTACAGTGTGTCCGGCATCTATTATACTTTTAGCAAATGCTTCAAATACAGGTTTGCTGTTAAGTGCGCCATAATCAGTGTAGAGGCAAAAAATCATTTGTTAAATACTCCTAGTAATACTATTTAACAAGAGGAACACAATGCCAGCAATAACAGTGGTTACAACTTTTCACCCAGCAGGATTATCAAAATACGGACAGCGATTCTTAGATAGCTTTGCTGCAAGAGTCGACAAACGCATTAAGTTATTAGTGTATGCAGAAAACTGCAAACCTAACAACCCTGATCCAAGTCGCATTAAAATATTAGATGCTAAAGAAGTATTGCCTAAACTAAATGCATTTAAAGCAAAGTGGGGACATGTGCCTAAAGCCAACGGTGACGTTAGCAATGAACCACAGCGCCACACACGCAAGGATTGGGACAAGCAATTTAAGTGGGACGCTGTACGCTTTGCTAACAAGACTTATGCTGTGTATGACGCTGTAACACGCTCTAAGGACTGGTGTGTATGGATGGATGCAGATACATTTGTACACAGCACATGGACCTACGAAGACTTTGTAGAACTATTACCAGAAAACGCATACATTACATATGTTGGCAGAGGCAAAGGATCACAGACATGGCCTGAGTGTGGCTTCTATGGATTAAACTTAAATCACCCTGTGTGTCACGAGTTCCTCAAAGAGTTTGAACGCATGTATGAAGATGCAGAAAAAGGAATGTTCTTGTTAGACGAATGGCACGACAGTTATATCTTTGGTGAAGTACTAAAGATGTTTAACCAGTTTCCATCACATGATTATAGTGCCAACATGTATCTTAAAGAAGCAAAGTCAGGCGGAGGCGGACATCCTTTAATTAATGGACCCTTAGGCAAATGGATTGATCACATGAAAGGCGGACGCAAAGATTCAGGTAAAAGTTTGGCTAAAGATTTAATGGTTAATAGAAATGAAGACTATTGGAAAAATTAAACGTACTGTCGCATATGGCGCCAAGCTGTTCCGTTTTCTAATTCTGTAAACTTCCAATGGAACATACTAATTCGTTCTAACCATTTTATTCTATCAAGTTCATCTGGGTTGTCAATTAAACTAAAGTCAGTTTGTGCAACTTCAGAACACTGACTAGTTGCTGCATCTGTAATAAATGCCGAATAACCTTTTATTATTGGTCCGACGATACTACTACTGTTATGATTAACAACAGCATGACAGTTTTTTAAATCTTCGTGTATATCAGCATTTCTGCTTATTGTAACACCTGTTAATGTCATCTTTATTCGATGCTGTATCTGAGGTATTCTGTTTTGTGTTTGTCTGTCGCCGGGGTGCAGTCTAATAACAATCGGTCTGTTTGAATACTTACGAATTTCCAGGCAAGTGTTTGATATCCATTTATCTAATTCAATTGCTCCCATGGCCCATCCTTTATCACGCTGCGCACATATAAGAATGTGTACTCCGTCTTTTTTAGGAGGTTCTATTTTTATGTTACAATCATTAGATATTTGTTGCCATCTTGCAGGATCAATATCTTTATCAAAATAAATTCCGGTGTTTCGAAATACTCCGTCAAAGCTATATCGTAAATAGTGATGAGGAGTATTAGACTTGTTAGCATATAAGAATAAATTAGCATCAGCAGTACACACATGTTTGTTTGCAGTACGATCGATTACACTTTGTCTAAGCTGCAAATGAGGCATGTTTTTGCCGCGCTCATGTTGCCAACCTTGTATTACTCCTACGTCAGCGTTAATAAGAGTGTTGCTCTGATGCAACACTCCTGTATCGCCTGCTGCATTAACACCTTGGATAAATTTAGTTAGAATATCAAACTTTTCTTGACTTTTACTTATAGCCGGTACTACGTTGTAATAACTAACTACTTTCATTTAACTTGGTCCCACGCAAACCCATTCATCATTTCTTCTCGATTGAACTGACAATAGCTTAGGTGGCACATAAGAGCATACATTTCATCTTTACTAGGTTTATGTAATTTTTCAATATCTGATAATTTAGTATTGCATACTGCTGTAGCACAATTTGGACCTAATGCGATTGCAGGCTTACCGTAATTTAATGCTTCTAATGCTGCAATACTATTGTATGTTACTACACAATGTACATCTCGTTCCATTGCTGCTTCTAATGACTGATTAGTGATTCTATGTCGACGATCAGGTTTTAATCTAATTTCAATAGGTCTATCGGTGTATTCTCTTAGTTCTTTTGTAACTTGCTTAACCCATTCTTCTGGACTAGGTTGATTCCAAAGCATCATTACTTTTTCACTAGGCGGCACTAATAAAATTTTACGGCCATCATTAAACTTTTTATATTTCCAATTTAATAATCTATCGTCGGGACGAGAAACAATAGGCTGTGTGTTTTGTAATTCATTCTTTGTAACACGATGCCATATCTTTGCTTTACTACCTTCGTTCCCAAAATACCCAGTATCAATAGCATAAAACTTTCTACTATTTTCCCAACAATGTTTGATTGCTTTACGACTGCCGCCTCCTAAGCCTCTAATAATTAATGGTGTATTAGTTGTTTCTTCAGTCTTCCAATCACTAAGTCTGCCGCTACTACCAATAACAAAGGACTGTAAATATTCGTCATATTGGAAATCATTTTTGTGTTTAGATATTCCCTCTTCCGGATCAATTGCTGCGTTTTTGTGTATAGTGCCCTTCATGAATTTATTTTGAATAATTCTCATTGCTTCCTCCTGTGTGTTGCCATAATATTTGCCTGTTGGGTCAATAGGTCCATTAATTATAGCTTGCACTGCTTGTTTAATTTCCGTCGGTAATGAAAGAGCATTATAGTTTGAGCCTTTATGTTTTGTTGCTAATACTTTTTGTTCAGCGCCTTTGATTGCCGTTTCATAATATCTGCGCTCTGCTCTATAATATTCTAAGTTGTATTCGCAATCTTTATATTTTTCAAACCACGGGCCGCCTTCTGTATAATGTAAAAACTTAGGCTTACCGTCATCTGGTTCTTTATACCAACCTACTAACCAATTCCATTCGTGACTAAGTTCACCTACTTCGCTATCGTCTAACCAACTAAATCTATGCAAATATTTCCCGTCGATTTCGGGATCATTAACTAGCTCTTTTGTTAATGCAGCATTACTAGGATGACCACAGTTGACTAACATCATACTTGACCAATTCTTGCGTGGATAGTTTAGCTGTGCTTGACCATCCATTTTAAATCCTTCTTTAGGAGTATAGTCGTGTTGGGCACACATTATTGCATACTTGTCATCTGATTGATCAAATAATTTCTTAACATCATCTAATGCAATAAAGTCGCAATCAGTAAACAATGCCCACCCTTTAAAGTGTGTAAGCTCGGGAAGAAGAAATCGAGTAAATGTAAATTCTGTACTTGCTAGTTTGTCCGACTTGCGCCAGTATAGCCCTTCGCGCTTTAATAGTCGTTGCTTCAATGGAACAACATCTATATCAACACTTGCAGTGTCAATTAAACTTTGCTTACATGCTTGATATGCAATATCTTCTCGACTGTCCCAGCCTACAAATATCTTAAGGGGTTCGTTCAATATCTTTCTCCACACAATTTGTTCCGTATTGTATTTCTACTAATTTTAAATCTGTATCATGTTCGTTAGCAAGTTGATGCCATTGACCTACCGGTATATGCAATGATCTATGTTGTTCAAATACTCCGTGTAATTCAACATCTGAACTACTATCTAAGGTATATACTGTTGCTGTACCTTCTGCAATAAACCAATGTTCTGATCGTTCTTGGTGTCGTTGCATACTAAGTTTACCACCTGGTGGTACTGCTAATTCTTTTACTTTAGTGTGTTTATTGTATTCGTGTATCACTCTGTAGTACCCCCAAGTGCGCTCAGTTTTAGGCGCTTTCCATTCTTCTAGAATCCAACTTGAACTGTTGGCTTTGTTCTTGCCGCCGATGCCAAATGCAAACGCTACATCTTTGCTATCTTTGTATGTAGTATACTCAGGTGTAGTAGTCATGTGCCTATCGCCGCCATTAGCAAACACAACACGCCAACTTGTGCCTTTGGTTGCTAGTACTTGACCTATGGCACTTATTGCCGTATCGTCACTGTCATTAAATCCAATAACTTCGTCAACACACGCTAGTTCTTTAATAATGGCACAACGTTCTTCAAAAGGCATAAACGGTCTGCCTTTCTTTCTTGTTAGCCATTCGTCACTGTTTACGCCAACAACTAAATGGTCACCAAGTTCTTTTGCTGATTTGAAATAGGCAATATGCCCACTATGCAGTGGATCAAATCCACCTGTAACTAATACTACTTTGCTCATGTAGATATTTATGTACGCAGTTTATAATTTAGATATTAAATGGAACCATGGTGCACCTTGTTCTATTTCGTCTTCGCGCCATTGACAATAACCTAAATTATAAAGCCATTGTTCTCTATCAAATAATGTTGGAGTTTCAATATTACTTAACTCTTTATTACTACATTGCCACGCCATTGAACTAGAACACATACTAAAAGTAGGGATACCTTCACAAACGCTTTCAGTTAGTGCATTGCTATTAAATCCAACAACTGCCCATGCATTCTTAAGATCATTATATAGCCCGTCACCGCCCTCGAGTAGACCTGCACCGTGTGTATTTGTGCTTATTTCAACGTCAAAGTTTTTTAGTATTTCTAATTGCTGAGCTTGTCTTAACGGATGCATACGTACCCTTATAGGACGATCTGTATACTTTTTAATTTGAGTAAGAGTATGTGTTACAAACCCTTTGTATGTTTTATGTTGATCAATAAGATTTTTTAAGCTACTATCGCCAGGACGTTGCAGTATAACAAGTACATACTTACCCTGTGTGCGCCAGTCTTTAATCTCTATATTTTGTTCTTGCTGTATGCGATGCCACCTATCTGAAGGACTATTAGCATTACAATAATTACCTATGTTTTGAAAATAACTTGTCCAACTATAACGATGATATGCCATTTTATTTGGCGGCTGTATCATGTTACGTCTAAACACTGCACTTTCTGCAACTATAAAAGGTTTGCTACTATTTAAAATATATTGATAATATTTGTCAAGACTTCTGCGCTTTTGTCCTAATATATTATGTTGTATGTAAGCATCTGCAGAATCTAAAAGTTCTTTATCGTTCCAAGATACTAATTTAAAATTAGGAAGATTAGGTATAGGATGATTCCTATACATTTCTTTAATGCCGAGAACTAAACTATTAGTTTTCATTTACAAACACAAGGCCGCGATTTTTAACAAATGCTTTTTTCTTTTTGTGCTGATTCATTGTAGAGTGTTTACGTAACTGCTGTGTATATTCTGCATTGTAAACTAAATTATACTCTGCTAATTTATCAATCCAATATTTTTCTTCTTGTAAGTTAACATGATGGTGACCTGTCCAACCTGGAGGTGCGTATGTCATTGCTAATACTTTGCATTGTTGAAATGCTTGCATATAATTTGGGATAAATTCTTCATATACATGTTCAACAAATTCTACACTCCATCCTAAATCATATTTCTGTGTTAGTGGAGCAGGCCCTGTAGTAAAGTCGTGAATTAGAAAATTATTTGGATTATATCGCTCTAGTGTATAATCACCATCTACGCCTGTAGCTGTAAGATTATAAGATTCAGCAAGTTCTACCATACCGCCTGGACCGCATCCAATGTCTAAATATGTTTTAGCATTAAATTTACTCGTTAACCATAATAATGCACCTTCATCTAAATGTGTTTTATTAAGATGCCCGCCGAGATGTTCTTCTAACATTAAATGTCCTTATACTTGTTGTATATACCTAAGTACTTATCAGTAGTCTTTTGTTCACCTTTTAATGTTAAGAATACACTATTAGTTTTATTCTTACCGATGCTCATCCATGAGATAGGCAATACTTTATAATTACATTTGTCTGCCAAATTGTTTAAGACTAACTGATCGCGCCCCCACTTCCATTCATCTACTGGAATACTACACAATTCTTTTATATATTGTTCTCTAAATCCAGTGTTGTGAAATACTACAAATCCTGCTAACCATCTAGCCTCTTTAGGATGTTGTAGTATGTGTTGTTGTGCAAATAGTCTAGTAAATTCAATGTCATTAATAGTTCTAGTACAAATACTATCTGCATCTATCATTATTACTTTTTCATTTTTTCTAAACTTACTATTAGCTGCAATAAATCTAGCACTTTGTAAATAAGCTATTTTAGATTCGTCGTTTAAAAATTCCCTTGTTTCAGTAGTAATACTTACGTTAGCAAGAGAATTTTCAACTGTAGGATTTACAATGTGACAATGTAATAATACTTCTGGATTATAATGATGAATACTTTTTAATAGCGGAACTGCCCAATCATCATAGTAAGATTGGTCGCACCCTATAAGAATATTACAAGCTTGCATCTTCCATTCCCGCTACTCTGAGTTTAACAACGTTTGTAATTTGCCATTGCTTTTGATCAAGGCCTTTTAAAAGTCCTAACCATTTG